>Ga0315914_1004831_pt1 | contig 19947 bp, 12 predicted proteins | sample MpolenodulesMG_FD_203920 | JGI IMG/M metagenome (GOLD analysis project Ga0315914, IMG submission 203920) | Medicago polymorpha root nodule microbial communities from Los Angeles, California, United States - elongated nodules | ecosystem: Host-associated > Plants > Roots > Nodule | place: USA... | reverse complement strand
TATGCCCCTGCACTTTATTGGAAATTACTAAAATGTCTTTGGTGGCATCTATGTGGCATGTTACGTTTGTCTGGTCAGTGACAATAGACGACAAGGACCAATTTTGTTAACAGTGGAAAAATGTAGGAATTTTAAAAACATTTATTGAAATGTAAGGACTATTCTTCAAAGTCACGCAAAATATAAGGACTAAAAACATATTTAACCCTTAAAAAAATGGTGTCCACTAGCTTTCACGTCAGCTTCTCGTTAATTATTTGACAGCAGGGACTATTTGTGCTAACGGAGGAAAAATGTAGGGATTTTAAAAACATTTATTGAAATGTAAGGACTATTTATCAAAGGAGGGCAAAATGTAGGGACCAGAAACATATTTAACCCAAAAAAGTATGAAAGAGGATAGAACTAAATAATATATTTTTGAAATAATTAAATGATAGATATTTTAATGAGTGTGAGTTTAAATAATTTTGATTTGGTGTTGTGTCTGTATAAGTATTTCTCCTTTACAAAATGTAATTTGGCAGGTGCATGCATTCATTCCCTCTCGCAAAGCTAACCCTATCATAATAAAAAAGAGTGAAAATGAGAAAAATATATGAATGTATAGAGAGAAAAAAAAAGAGAAAACCGTACAATAGTAACTTACTAAGAGCATTCCAATGACCGGCGAAGCTAGGAAAAAATTTATGCAGGGGCCAACTATAAAATAAAAATTAAAACCAACATATTAATTTTAACGATAAAATATATTTTTAGTCCTATAAATTATAATTTTTTAAGTTTGGTCCTTACAAACAAATTTATTCAATTTTTGTCTCGATTTTTTAAAATTTTACAAAAAAAAAAAATGGTTTTAGTCTTGGATTTCATCTTTATAACAAAAAATTAAAGACTAAAATTAAACAAAATCATAAAACTAAAATCGTAAGTGTTTGTAGAGACTAAAATCAAAATAATCCAAAAATTAACCAATGCATGAAAATTAACTAAGAGTAGTAACAAATGATAAAAATGGATAATAGCTATTTAAAAAAGTTGGACAAAATGTGTTTCAAGAAGCCAATTTTATCCATAAATGATTATTTACAAAATAGATTAATAATATATTTTCCAATGTACACAAATAGGTTATGTTTAATTATGATTATTGTCTTGATAGTATTTACTGTTGAAAAAGTTTTCTCTATTATTGTTATTGAGACCGAAAGTACCCAACCGATACAAATAAATCTACCAGTCATGAAATAATTCTTTTACTTTCTTATTTATGCTAATTTTCGGCAACTAAACTTGATTAGGGTAACTCAATAGTTATTATTTGGGGTAGCTGGATATAAATACATACCAACTACTACAAGAATATATTTTTTTGGGGTAGCCTACGCATTGAAAGGATACACCCCTGATTCCAATGGGGTAGCATGGTAAACCTTGATACCAAATAGATGTCCTCAAGATAAATGAAGATTAATGCAATATATATTATAAAATCTAGGCTTAAATATGCTTTTCGTCCTTGTAATTTAGGCATGTTATGGTTTTCGTCCCTGCAAAAAAAAAAATGAAAAACATCCCTGCAATTTTTTTTGTTTTAAAAAGGTGCCTGACCCTACCAAAACGCTGAAGTGGCATGATTTTGGCCACGTAGCAGTTGCTGACTGTGCAACTTTTTCCACGTGGCGCTGACGTGGCATGCTACATAATATTAAATTTTAAAAAACTTTTTTAAAATTCTGAAAATTATTTTTCGAAATTAAAAAATTTGAAAAAATAAAAAAATAGTAAAAAAAAAAAAAAAAATTCCGATTATATCTATACTATATTATAAAGAAAACTACCCCTTTCAGCACACTTTTGATTTGGACTTTTCTTTTCAAAAATACCCTTAATTTTTAATTTTAATTTTATTTTAAATACAATTTTTAGGTAATGGGAATGCTCTCTATGCCGAACTGCTTGCTGCTATGAATGCTATAGAATTAGCTTCTTCAATGGGCTTCTCCAATGTTTGGCTTGAGTCCGATTCTCAACTTGTTATTGCTGTTTCAAGTCTATCTCCATTGTTCCTTGGGGCCTTAGAAATAGGTGGGAAAACTATCTCAAGTTAACTCATAATATGAGGTTTTGTGCAACTCACATTTACAGGGAAGGAAACTCTTGTGTAGATAACCTGGCGAATTTTGGTTTAACTTTGTCTTCTTTAGATTTATTTTGGTTTGACACTGTTCCTGACTTTGTTAGGGGAGAGTACATCAAGAATAGGTTGGGAATGCCCAACTTTCGATACATCACCTTTTGAAAAGGTCTTTGGTTTGTTCCTCCTTTCCTCTTTGTACTCTTTTTTTTCATTTATCTAATGAAATGAGCTGATGCTCCTTTGCCAAAAAAAATAAAATACAAATAACACATGTAACAAATAAATAAGAATAAATTTAATTTAAAGAGAAAACTCACACACAATTCCTTATGAATTGTTTTTACTGTTGGCCAATTATAAAATAATACGTGAACTACTAATCCATGTCACTAATCATCCCCGTTAACCCTCTTTTACCTTCGTTCACCACATCAAACTCACAAAAAACTAACACAAAAGAAAAACTCATGTTACTTTTTTATGAGCCGATTTTATGTTGTACATCTGTGTTGTTCCCCTCAATACATACAACAAAGATTGCCAAGTATTTTCATTTCCCTTCCACAAAAACAGTATTTCCATATTACTTCATTACTTCCACAAAAAACAATTTTTCAATTTTATTTTATTATTTTATTAATATAAGTTACCCTTCCTTAGCCTTTGATCAATTGTAAAAAACGTGAGCAAAAAATAATGGTAAAGATTGGACTTTAAATCTTCTGAAAAAAAGATTAGTAACAAACTTGAGCAAAAAATATTGCTAAAAATTGGACTTTAAATCCTCTAAAAAAATATTAGGACTCAAAATATTTTAGAAAAAGATTTGTTAGCACTATATTAAATATTAATAAGTAGGGTTCTCATAGTTCATAGTTCGTTTCTGCATTGTTTAGTTTTTCTCAACCTCTCAACCCTCTGCATCAGAATTTAGAATTAACCTGTAAGTTTTTTTTTCTTTTTCTTTCATGTTACAACTAATCAAAATCGATTAATTTTATGGATTATATTTGACTTTGCTGGTTTATAAGTGATTATGATTCAAAAATAATTTTGTTATATGTCTTGACAATATTTTGTTTATAAATTAATATATCAATAATTTCCATTAATATTTTAAAATTTAAACTTTTAATCAAAATTATGCAAACAAACATAATAAAATAATCACATGCATTAGCGCAGTAGAAAGAGCGGACAGACGGGCACGATAGTAGTGCCCGTCTTTCCGCTAGTAATTTTAAAAAATTTGATTTTTTTTAAACATGAAAAAAAATGGAAAATTATATAATTTCTTTAAATCTGAATATAAATTTTTGAAATTTAAAATCTGGAAATTAATATTTTTTTAAAATTACATCATTTGAAAATTTATAATTTTTGAAGATTATACAAAAAACTTCAGAAAATTATTTTAATATTTTTAAATTTATTTTCAGAATTTTTAAAATGTTTTTTAAATTTATTTTGATATTTTTTAATTTTAAAAACGATTTTTCAGAATTTTAAAAATATTTTTTAAAATTTAAAATTATGTGGCATTGCACGTGGCAAAAGTTGCACAGTCAACAACTGCCACGTGGCCAAAATCATGCCAAATCGTCTGAATAGTGGGGCCAGGAACCTTTTTAAAACAATTTTTTTTGGAGGGATGTTTTTCAATTTTTGTTTTTTTGCAAGGAAGAAAACTAAAACGCGCCCCAAATTACAAGGACGAAAAACATATTTAAGCCTAAAGTCTCTACATATTTTCAAAGTGGTAGTTTTGTGTATTCTATTGCAATGGATCGTAGGATCGGATATTTTATTTCTCTACAAAATAGTGATATTTAAACAACCAAAATATGATATCTTTTAAGACAACAATATAAAGATATACATAAATTAAATTTCATTTTAATTACAATAGAAAGAAAAAAAAGGTTATCATTAAATTGCCAATCGTATAAAATTATATACGATGCCAGACAACTTTTGTGTTGTCAAACTAACTTTTTTTCATTATATATCATTATTTCCACCAAAATTTATCCTTTTAAAAAAAAGACGAAGACTCAATAAACAAAAAACCAATCCCCTGACAAATGGGTTTATGGGGCCACACACATGCTAATTACTTATCTTCATCCGTACCATCTACTAACGATCGGTGCTCTTCAAAAAATACTTAAATTGTTTGGGAGCCTTCAAGTAATAATATCTTTCAAATGCTATTTTTTTTAGAATAAAGAACAAATAAGGAAGCTAAAGGAACAAAGTAATTCATAGATAATGGGTCACTATATATAGGGCCGACCCAATAAACTTAAAAAAAAAAAGGATTTCTCCTCTCCCTCAGGACAAAACACTCGCGCCCAGCTGAAATTACCAATTTAACCTTGCGCTACTTAAGTAACGCAGCGTGAGTTAATTCACGCAAGTGTTAATTTCCAGTGTGAGTTAACTCATGCAAGTATTAATTCCAGTATTAGTTAAGTTGCACAACGCATGTTAAGACGCGCATATTTTTACACTTGGTTTAATTAACTAACGCAGGGGTATTTTAATCGGTTTTGCTGGGTGGGAGCGAAAAGTGCAGGGGGGAGAGCAGAAATTAAAAATAAGCGAGGTCTAAAACAAATTTTAATACATGAGACATTTTTTGTATGAAGTCTTTTTACTTATAAAATTCAATAATAATTATTTTTTTTTATTTTTTTTCTAGAGAAAAAATTATTTGTTTTTAATAGTAGCCTAAAACATGGATTTTAACAGCCTTATCCTTGGGTCGACCTTGACTATACAAACCATAGTTAGGTACTATCAATTTTTTTATTTATTTAATATGTATCCTTTCAATCTCAGTTCTTTTGTGGTAAAACAAATCGTATCATTTAAACATCAAAATACAAATTCTATATGTAATACATGATATGTGTTTATTTTTATCTTTTTATGAGTTTTTATACTCTATAATTTACACACATTTTAAAAATACATAAAAAAATCAAATAACTTTGTTTTCGATATCAAAATTTTGATGTCAACCAATAATGCTTAACAAAGACTCATTTCTTTTGAATTATAAAGCTAATCGATCACCAACTATCATCCATGAGTACAAAAATATGTAAAAAAAAAAAAAAGAAATAATCAATAACCGATTGCATTGACACAAATGATTAAACCTTACACTGACATCAATAGTGATTTGAGTTCTAATATCACACACACATATATATTATGTAAAATTTATTATAAATATTCAATGAGGTTGATGATTCTTATTGATCTTGCATGTAATGCATCTCCCTAATATCTTCAACCTCCATGGATAGGAGTCTATATATGTTCATGCCTGTTCGTCTTTTTATGTGTGTAAACTCAGATCGAATTGTAATTTCTGATCCGGTTTTGTTTTTTTTAGAAATATGAGCATTTTTAAGCGCATGTTGAGCAACCATCATGCTGGTGCTCCTTGTACTTGCTTCACCTATTTTCTTAAGTATATATATGTGATTTGCAATTCAAAAAATATGAAGAACAAAAGAATGATATATATTTTAAAAATGTATCTACCCGAAGCATGGAAAAAGAAGCTCCTTATAAAATTGTCCATGTCATTTTATTTGTGTATCACACTTAATTATGTGAATGTTTAGCATGTTGGATCCTCTCAGTTGGAAGTGGCATTCTGATGTTGGGCTTTTGTTAACTTTGCTTGGACTTCAATTTTGGGTCTGTGCTAGGTACCCATTTACTTGTGAATGTTTCTTTTTCCACCTCCATGCTTCCTAAACGCCCTTGGTTTGTCCGGATTTTAAAATTTGGAGATGTAAAAAAGGTGCAAAGCCCCTCATTTTTACATGTTCAGATTATAAAATCTGGACAAACCAGAAACCTATGAGAAGCATGAGGAATGAGTGAAGAAATTCAATTTACTTGTTCACCTAGTTTTGTAGTTTTTTTTCTTCTTAAGGGGGCAAAATCACAACTTTGGGAAAGTTATGGGGCTAAAACTGCTATTAAGCCTAATAACTATGTACATGATGAAGGGGTGGGTCTTGAATATGTTTCTAACCTCAATTGTGGAACTTGACAAAGAAAACCCTATTGCTTGTGGGAGAGGATTCTCTCAAGTGACATTATTTTTTATGGTGTTGGGGGTTCGAATCCCAGACCTTGCATATATTATGCTTTGTCCCTACCAACTAAGTTAAGCTCGCGAGGATTCTCAAGTGACATTATAGTTATTCAGAATCTAGACCCTTAAAAAATAAAAGGCTGAAAAGATTTATAATATAGAAAATGTGGTGTTTGAATTGTGGAATCGATTCAATGGAGAAAACATGAGAGACTCATAATGAAAGATTATGGTGTCTGAACTAACAGATTTTACATACAAGGCTCTCATACATACAAAAGTCTTGAAAATGACAAGTAATGCTCTTTTAAGGGCCATGTGCTAAAGATTATAAAAAAAATAATTTGACTCGAGAAATTAGTTGAGATAGTTATGTGCGAAAATACCCGATTTTCACATAAAAAGATTGGACGAAAAAACACCAAAGTCTCTTAAATAAATATTATAAGTAGTATGATTAAATAATAATAGATTCTCATCCCTCCTTTTTCATCATCTATTAGCATAAAGTTTTACAGCTTGCTTAAATTGAAGTAATTGAATGTGAAAGTTTTCCAAAAAAGGGGAAGTGCAGGAGTAAAGGTTTTATAAAAGAAGTGAATGCCTTACAATACTAAAGTTACTCATAACCAAGTTAAGAAGAATGTTTGCTTATTCTTCAAGCAAAAAATATTGAACCCTTAAAGCCATTACTTAATTTGTGTACAAATACTTTTAGCTTTGTATTCTAAGTCTATCTTCATTTATTTATGTTACCATAACCATTCTTCTAAGTTTTCTTTTTTTTATTTTCATGTTATGTATGTGTCTAAACTCTAAATAAGAAAGAAGCAACACAATTTGATCTTAAGGGTATATCTTATCTGTTTTCCACAATATGTCTCAAGTATATAGTTAAGCATGCTTCAAGCTTACTCAAAGCAAAGTTCTTTGGTTGTGTAAACGTCAACAACATAACCAACTGATATATAGTTAAACATGGCCTGCACATAGTCAATATCAAACCAAATTTGGATAAAACTATATAATCTAATAGTAAAATGCGTTATGTTTAGTTTACTTGCAGCATAAAACTTTAACTAATTGATCAATTAATATACTTTTAATGTCTAACAATGATTTGGCTTCAAATACCAATAATTGTAATACTTCAAGTTTTGGTAAAATTTTCTATATAGAGAACTTCACATTTTATTTGAATATAAAAAAGTAAAGTCACTTTGATTACTAAAAACAATTGTAGTATGAAGGTAATCATATTTGAGGTATTGTCTGATATTAAATGAATATGTTTCTCTTACTCGAAATTCGAACATTGATTCGTTATGTTGTGAGAGTTTAACCTCTTCTGCTCGATTCAACATCGTTAATCTAAAAGAACTTTAAATATTAACTTAATCACTTTAGTTGTTAAGTTTTATTCAATATTAATTACATTTTTTTTAACCATTTCTTCAACAAATCATTAGATGGTAGTGCAATTTAATTTACTTTCATTAGGATTATGTGAACAACAAAAACTTGGAAATGCATCATACTCTACCTACTACTTTTTAGTGGGGAAGTTGGATAGATAATATAATATTATAATATAACAATTTTTTTTCACCAACCGATTGCAATGAAGCTTCATAAAGGAGGAAGAAATGATGGAGCTACACCTTAGCCCTTAGAAGATCAAACAAAGAAAGCAAAAATGACAATAGCAAAGCCACACCAAATAGTAGTAATAGGAAACACTTGGGGAATCAAAAACATCTTTCATTCTCTTGTAGCCATCTTAACCACTCTTTTAGTTATCACAACAATTTATTTAACACAAGATAGAGGACAAAAACTATCTCAAAAAGTAAATGTCTCTATTGACTCATTGTCTTCATCAAAATGTGACTTATTTTCTGGTAAGTGGGTTTTTGATAATGAAACCTATCCATTATACAAAGAGAATCAGTGCAGTTTCTTGTCAGATCAATTGGCTTGTGAGAAGTATGGAAGAAAGGACCTAAGTTACCAAAATTGGAGATGGAAGCCTCATCAATGTGACTTGCCTAGGTTTTTCTTTCTCTCTTTCTCTCATCATGCATGGCATTTTTTTAAGGATTAAATGAGTTTTTAGTTTTATAAAAGCGCCACCATTTGTTCCATAACTGTAGCTCATATGATAAAAGATTGCAGAGACATTTGACATATTTGAGGCGGTTTCAAACTTACAACATCCCTCTTCTCCACATTTAGTGTGTGTGAATTTCGTTGTTAGGCTCTTTGAAAACAAAAATTTGCCACTGTTTGAGTTTAGTTCCTTCATAAATTTAATTGAATTTGACCCTACTTTTATTAATTTGTACAAAAAAAAAGTGTTTTTAACCCGTGTATTTAGCACCTATAAAAGAAAAATAGAGACTAAAATTGAACAAATTATTTGTGGGGAGTAAACTTAAAAATTTGTGAATTTTGTAGCGACTACAAATATATTTAACTATTTTAATATTGATTGTTGTTATGGTTTATATATATACATATATTTATGATATGATTAATCAGGGTTGGCTATGTTTTTGAGCTTTGTATGGAATGTGGTTATTATTTCTATGTTAAAAAGGTTCAATGCCACAGCATTGCTTGAAAGGCTAAGGAACAAGAGGCTTGTGTTTGTAGGGGATTCACTCAATAGAGGTCAATGGGTTTCTATGGTTTGCCTTGTTGACTCTATAATACCTTCATCTCTCAAATCCATGCAATCCATTGCCAATGGTTCCCTAAACATTTTCAAGATCAAAGTAAGTTTTTTTGAAAGATATATAGAGCTCTTTGATTATAAATTAGCTATGAAGCACATACACTTATCGGATAAAGCGTGTCCCTGTGTCAGACACGTCTTGTGTCCGACACTGACACGACACCGACACATAATTATATTGAATTATACGATTTTCTAAATTTTTTAACTGTATCGGCGTGTCAGTGTCCGTATCCGTACTTCATAATTAGATAATCTTAGCAGTCATGATATTATTTGAACTATTATGTTGCTAATGGTTGGTTAATTGACACATTTAATCAAGGAATACAATGCAACCATTGAGAACTATTGGTCCCCATTACTAGTAGAATCAAACTCAGATGATCCAGTAAACCATAGAGTACCTGAAAGGACTGTTAGAATCAAGTCCATTGAAAAGCATGCAAGGTATTGGACTGATGCAGACTATATAGTTTTCAACACTTACCTTTGGTGGAGAAGGCCTCTTATGAATGTTTTGTAAGTTTAATTAACCCAAATATCACTTTCATTGATCAACTAACATGTCAACAACTCCCATTTCCAACCACCATATGATATGTTAGTGTGTGTCTATATATAAAATCTCTGAAATTAATAACATTTAAAAGGACCATGATAACTAGTATGTGACAGTAGTTAAGAAAACAAAAAGTAAACTTTGTATCAAAAAGAACATTTTTTACCCTTTTAAGATGTTGACTTCATCAGTTCCAAAATAATTTTATTATATTTGATTCCTTAACAAATGTTCTATGAGTACTTGTTAGCATTTTTCAATTTAAAAATAATCTTTAAGTTTAAAAAGTTCCAATCACATTTGTTTTAGTCGGTATTAGAAATATAGGATTAGGTAATTGGTTAGATGAGTTAGTTGCAACTTTTGTAAGAGTTAGGATTTGTTAGCAAGTAGTTAACTATTGATAAGCTCTATGTATAGAGCATGATGTATTCATTTTACACAATATTGTCAATTAGTTTATGGTTAAACATATTTTTGATCTTATAAATTTTTTCTTTTGATTCTATAAAAGTTTTCTTCGACTTTTAGTCCCTATAAATTTTTTTTTCAACTATGAGTTCCACCTATTGTATAGAGCATGATGTATTCATTTTACACAATATTTTCAATTAGTTTACGGTTAAATATATTTTTGATCATATAAAATTTTCTTCGACTTTTAGTCTCTATAAAATTTTCCTTCGACTATGAGTTCTACCTATGAGAAATTTTCCTTCAACGAGTTCTACCTACGAGTTAACATAAAAGAAGGGACCGAAAGAGAAAATGGAAAACTTTTGAAGAACTTAAAAGTTAAAGAATTTTTTTAGAGAGACTAAAACGAAAAGTTGGTATATTTATAATGTGAAGAAACATATTTAACCCATTTGTTTATTATGTTTTTCAACATGCAATCTCATATCAATATGCTCTCAATGGATTATTACAAACGGTCGGACAATTGGGACTCAATTAACTAATCCAAAGGAATAATATGACAAAAAATTTCACTTTAAAAGATTATATTAAAATGTTTACAATTTCATAGACTAAATTAACAATGTCCTATAATTTGAAGGATGCAAAATGCATGTCCCAATTTGAGAAATGAATTAGATGATTCATTCTATAAAAACTTTCATAATTTATCCCATGCACCCACTTTACAAATTGATTATGATTGACAATTTTAGTTAAACACATGCAGGTGGGGATCATTTGGGGACCCAAATGGGGTTTATAAAAGAGTTGAAATGCTGAGAGTGTACGAAATGGCTATGAGGACATGGTCTGATTGGTTGGAAGTTCATGTCAATCGTAACAAGACTCAGTTGTTTTTCGTTAGCATGTCACCTACTCATGAAAGGTATACTCATAAATCCAAAGGGCAAGTCCATCATATTTCCCTTTTTTGATCCCACAAGTAGATGTATGAGTTGAGTAGTTCACAAATCATGAAGTATTAATTAATTTAATTTTAGACTCCGACATTATAGACATTAGACTGTTTAATGAAGTTTCTCAACCATATTAGTTGTTTTTTTTTTTTGGATAGAATCAAGTCAGTCATTAAATTTGTCTCAATGGGACTAATGTGATTGAGTGTTTGAATAGTTATAGACTCAATTAGTGATTGACTCTTCTAAAAGGGATTTGAAGGCTTTGTTTTGGTCGATGGTGGCATTCTTTGTCACATCCAAATTAGCCACCACAAAATAAAAGAGAGAATGACATTTGAAAAATTGCTCTTTAGCCGACTAGTGTTTGTTAACGGGTAATTCATCCTGTATTTTAACGATAGTCGCTCTTTAAACACTTTAAAATTGTTCACCTTTCTGAAGAAAAAAAAAAGTCGGTCGAAAGTTATGACCCGATCAAATTTTACACGAATAATTGATTAGGGGTTCACGATCCGATCCAAAGCGAATTTGAGATGCCTAAAGAGCAACTATTATAATTAGCTCAAACGAACAAATATTGTATCAAACGTCAACCAATTTTTTTTAAACTTATTTTTCAAAATCAAATTTCACATGCTTCTGTGTTGTTGAATTAATTTTTAGACAAGTGAACATAATTGATTTTGTAAGAATTTTACATAGACATAAGCTAATTAATTTGTTCGGAAGAAAATTTCTTCCAATGTTTTGCAACAGATGCCATATTTCATAGATTACTGTATAGCTTTAATCTTGTTTCTATCGATTATTTTGCTTCTGCCAACAAAAATGTTCATTGAATTTAAGATAGAGACCTTTTCTCACTTCATCATTGTTAAAAACCATTCCCATCATGCATTATATCAATATGAATGAATAAACATCGTTTTGTTTTTGTCAAAAAAAAAAAAAAATCATCTGGAGGGGGAAAAACACCGAGAAAGACAGTGTTTGGTGAATATAGGTGTAGTTTTTTCAAAAAAAAGTTGGCTGGGGGAGGTAAAAGTGGCTCTCTTTAAGCTATATATCACATAATCTGTATTCCATAATGACCAGTCATCTCAAGTCCAGTCACATTTAAGCAATATGTATATAAAAGTCATATCTAACTAGAAGTGATAATTGATTATGCAACTAAAGCCACCTTTAACAATCACTAATTTAAAATCAAATCTAAGTTATTCAAGAAAAGTGTTTTGAAAAATTGAAATACATGCATCAAATTCAAATCAAACTAGTATTGTGCATATCCCATTATCCATCAATGGCAAAAGATACATATCAGTACATTGAGCAAAAACTCTATACTTGTAATATATTCAATGGATATAAACATATATGATTTGTAATAGAAAAAAGTACAATTTGCAGGGCTGAGGAATGGGGAGCTACTAAGGGTGACACTTGTTACAAAGAAACAGATATGATTGCAAAAGAAGGGTATCAGGGAAGGGGAACTGATCCTAAAATGATGCAAGTGGTGGAGAAGGTGCTTGATGATTTGAAAACAAAAGGTTTAAATGTTCAAATGCTTAACATCACACAGCTCTCAGAATACAGAAAAGAAGGCCACCCTTCTATCTATAGGAAACAGTGGGAACCTCTAACTCAAGAACAGATATCAAATCCAAATGGTTATGCAGATTGCATACATTGGTGCCTACCAGGAGTTCCTGATGTATGGAATGAGCTTCTTTATGCCTATATTTTCAATCAATAACAAAAAATTTCACATGACAAGCTTGGAAAAAAGTGTCGTGTGTAAAAAAGATACATTTGTACAACCTTCTCAAGCTATTTTATACAGCACATATAATTGTGAAGCACATAAATCCTTCCCTTTTTATTTTAAATAGTAGGGTAAACCCGTGAAAAATCACGAGTCTTCTGATAAAAAATGACAGAAAAACGAGGGCTGGGTAATATGACATGTGACACAAAAGGTCTTTGTTTTATGTTACAATATAGATAATAGATATAAGTTATAGAATAGATCAATAGATAAACTAGTTCAAGCGACACTACCAATACTAACATGTATATCCTAGACCCGGCTCCTAAAAGAAGAATCAGTAGAAACCGAAATAGATACACAGAAGCAAGTATCATAGACGTCCTTGAAATCAAACAAGCATATATGCAATAAAAAGCTATTAGCAATTTAGCATCACCAAGATATGAGAAGTTTACAAACTTTAACATTGAAATAAATTAGGAACAGTTTCACGTCGGAAATGTGCATCTAATTTAAAATTACCGATGACATGGAACAGCAAGCTAAGCAGTGTCTGTTGCTGGTTGGGTCACCCCAGACTTCACCAATAGCTTAGTCAAATTCTCTGGGGAGCAAACTTGATACTTGACTTTTCCAGAGGGTGAAAGAAAAACTTCTGCAAGTTCAAGCTTTTCTGAGGTAAGACTAGTGCTGTCCATAGTTTTACTCAGCACCTTCAATGCAAGTTGAACTGCTTCTTCTCTTGTGATATCATCCTTGTAGTCCTGTTTTAGAATTGACTGTGCTGCCTGGTTGTTGGCACCAATAGCACCGGCTTTCCAACCACCATAGTTTCCACTTGGATCACTCATGTAAAGTTGAAAGCCGAAATTTTTGTCCCAACCTGCGAACAGGAAAGAGACTCCAAACGGACGGAGACCGCCAAATTGTGTGTATCCTTGCTTAGTATCACAGAGAGATTGAACCAACTGCTCAACAGGCATTGGCTCTTGGTAAGCAAAGGAGTAACGTTGTGCTTGGATCCTAGCAGTATTGATTAGGATGTTGGCGTCAGACATAATCCCAGCGACAGCACATGCGACATGATCATCAATCTTGTACATTTTCTCAGTTGAAGTTGAGGTTTGAAGCAGCTTGGATGTCACCTTCTTTTCACCAACCAGAACAACCCCGTCTTTTGACAAGATTCCTATTGCAGTACCAGCATTTCCGATGGCCTCCATTGCATACTCCACTTGGTACAGACGTCCTTCAGGAGAGAATATTGTTGTACGGCTATCATATCTTCGAGACATTTTAATCTGAGTTTTTAAATCAAAACAAAGGAAAAAGAAAAAGGAGACTGAATCAAGTGTTTCTTTGGTAAATGAAAAGAACAAGGATGAATTTGAATAAATTGACACTCTTGCAGAAGAAAACAAAACTACAAGTAGTTTTATATATAAATAAATTGATGTATTCGTCACAAATTCATAAAATTGATTATAAAATTGATTTTTAGACACAAATTTATAGTCCTATGAATGTATTCAAACAATATCATTTTACATTTAACTCAATTTTAATCGTTCATAATCAAATGTTATCGGATCTATTCATTCAAAATCAATTTTTATCAACACCGAAACCAAACATCCATTTCATATACTCAAAGAACAAATTCGGTGAGCTGGGTCGTTGAAAACAGTTAAAAACATCCATTTTATATAATCATATTTATGGATGCAATGCAAAATCAATTCTATTCGAAAATAATCAATATGACATAATCATGGATAAAATAAAGTCATATTGGTTGTGTATAATCTATACACTGTTTTCATAAGCTATCCTAGAAATCTTACGGAAATAAGCTGAAAACAGCTTATGAACATGTCATAAGTTGTTTTCATAAGTTCCTCAAACAGTCTAACAAATGTTACTTATGCCGGTAGATAAGCTCAAATAAGCCAATCCAAACATGCCCAATATGTTAAATCAATATCACAAAACAAACAAACAGTTGCAACATTCAGAAGCTGCAAACAATACAGAGAAAAATCACATGAATTACACAAATCTATGCCAAGCAAAAAGAAACCTCCAAGGGAATATGGAAGTAATACACAATCCCTAAACTAGAAAATCTGAAAAACACGGTGTTAAAAGTGAAAAACTTGAACGAAATTTAGAAACCCAACTTCCAATACATCACATTACAATCTCAATCGTAAGTACATTTTTAACCCTAAACAGAGAGAGAGAGAGAGAGAGAGAGTTACCAGAAGAGGGGAAGACGAGAGCGGCAATTGAAGAGAGTTGAGAATGGTGGTCTTAAATGAATGATCTTGAGCAGGAAGAAATAGAAGGAATAAGCACGTTTCGTTTCCAACAAGTCAAGAAAAATTAATTATTTCATTATTTATGTGATTTACTTTTCATTATCTTTGTTTGCATATACGTCTAAATTTGACTTTTCATATTTTAAGACATTTTTTTTTGGTAGTGTTACAAATTAGCGAGGCAAAAAGAAAAGAAAAAGAGGGAGAAAAGAAATTAAGTTCCAAGCTTATCTCTCAGGATGAGAGATTCCATGCCAGACAGAGGGCAGTTCTAGTGAGCAGAACACCTTGTATGTGATTCTTCCTTAGACATAAAATCTGCACGCATATTTTGTTCCCTAATAACATGCACCAATGTTGTATTTCCATTTCCATGTAGAGCATCTTTAATATGAAGGATGTCAATAGCATAAGTGTGCAAGGTATGATCACGACCAGCAATAATCAGGTCAACTGTTTTCAAACAATCACTTTCACATATAATGTTGACATAGCCTTTTTTACTACAAAAATCAAGACCTATCTGAATAGCACGAGAGAAAAACCAGCTATCCAATCTCCATCGTGGTTGCGAACAACACCACCAACGCCTAAACAACCAAAGTCTTCTAAAAAAGCTACCATCAATATTGAGTTTGAGTGTACCTTCCGGAGGGGGGATCCAATGAGTTAAGAGGCGCGATGAGTGTGGGTACAAACAAGGATTGTGATAGTAAGAAATGCATTCATCATGTAACAAAAAGGTCTTTCGCACCACATCTTGAATACGACAATGTTGATCCTAAAAAATAGTATTGTTTCTCCAACACCAAGCATACCATACTCTTGTAACAAGCAAAATAGAGGAAGCACCCTTTGTCATCTAATGAAGCCAAACCTTGACATCAAATTCTGAGAAAAAATTATTATAACACCTCATATTTCAAGCGGAGCCAAAACTCTCATTATGAAGCCAAAACTCTCTAACATCGATGTGTTTACCCCAATTGTCAGTTTTTTCCGTTAGTGAGGATGACGTGCCATTTATCTGTCTATATGGCACTGCGCTCTAAATTTTTACACTTATGTTCAAATTGCCCTCTAAAATTGAGGAAAAAATAGGCACATGTGTGTTTAGATTGAGAGTTTAAGAGGAGAAGGAATGGGAAAACTTATTTTTCTTTTCAAATCACAAACAATATAATTTTTGTTTAAAATAAATTAAACGTTATTGAACTATTATATAACCATTTGTCATGTTACTATTTCCATTTTTGAAAAAAGCATTTTATAAGATCCATAATTTAAAAAAGACTTAAATGACTAGATACAACTTCAGTATACAAAAATAACCCATAATCAACATATGATAGTTATAACAATAATGCTTAATTATGTCAATGCATAATTGAGAACAATGTCATCCAATACCAATTGTTTGGTGATGTTTGCAAGAATTGGAGTTGCATGTTCTGCAGAAGAGTTTCCTGCTCATCAAATGGCTGATAAAAGATTAGTACGAGTTAAGAATAGTATAGTTGGGTTGCATTAGGAAAAGTAGAAATTAACATCAAAAGTTGATTCTTAGCTTTCTCATTTAGCATTGACCACTAACCTTATCGTAGTATTTGATTCTTCAAGAATAAGCTAACATCAAGCAGAGGAAAATTATAAAAAACCTTACAAAATTGTGGTAGTTGTGTGGTTTGTGATGGCTATCTTGCAATTACTAGAGGCTAAGGTGTATATAATTGTGGATTCAAACTATATTAGTACTTTGATGGTGTCAATTTAGGTTATGATGTGGTTAGCATTTCATATTGAAACAATATTGGATTGGATATGGCTTTAATCCCTTCACATCTCTTGATTTACATCTTTATGAGAATAGAACAAACTCCTTTGCAAAGGAAATTGAAGCTAACTCAAGATATATGACAATGGCTATAAGGTTAACCTTCAATGAGAGTATGGAGTCAGTGCCACATTTAATATGGCTAACTCAAGTTCCTACGATCCACTATTGATATTGAATTCATCTTGTACTTACCATATGATACCTTCCTTGGTCATTTGAAAAAAAGAACACACTTGATTTGTTTTTTCTCTCTCAAAAGAAGCTTGCACCACTCTTGTTACAAACAACACACTTCCTTATTTTTCTTGTCTCTTTCACGCCATTATTAGTGGATCGTATCAGTGGGAGTTAATGATATGATGATCAAACAAGCAATTCTTATGATAATGATGCACTTTGAATTACAAGATGAATAGTGGAGAGAAAATCAACGCAAAAATTTGCGTGTAATCTGATCTAGAATGGTCCTCCCCAACCCCTAGGGTTTTTGGTATCACCAAGGAAAAAAAAATAGTTGCATAAAAATATGAAACGTATTCCTTCAAAAAAAAAAAAAATGAAACGTATGATTGATGTGAATGAGAACGTTGACTAAATGATACGATGACACTTTTTAAATACACATTTTGTTGGAACACACGAAATGTTACAGTGCGAGTTAAAAAAAAGTCTCGTTTCAACTTTCTTAATTATTGTTCATTTATGAGATGAGGTCAAACTATTAATTTTGTAATAATCTTAGTCGTTGGATCTAAAATTCATTTTTGGCTCCTCACTTATAGATAGAACTCTCATTTCTCACTTCTACTTACACTAAAAGTTCTCTTGAGTTGTCAAAGAATTTTTCTCTCTACTTCTTCATTTAGCTTGTGTTGATGAGCTAATATTTTCTTCTCTCTTTTTGTGTACAATTGGATTTAAAGAGTGTTCTTAAGACTATGTTCCTTTGGAATTAAGAATGGTCTTAAGAACATAGTCACTTTGGAAAAATTTTGTCCCTTCAGAAATAAGAGTATTCTTAAGATCATGGTCCCTATCGAGATAAAGTCTCCATTCGAAAAATAAGAATGATCTTAAGAATATAGTTTATTTTTATTTTTTATGTTTTATGCATTTGGAGAAGTTATAGGTTAGATTGGTGGAAAAACCATATTAGAGTGGTCTTAGTACCATATAAGAGTGGTCTTAGTACCATAATAGAGTGACATTAATATCATATTGGAGTGATCTTAACACCATATTTGAAAGTGTATTTCTATAACATATTCTACAGTGCAATATGATTCTGATACAGTTGTAGGTGAGCTGTTTTATCCTGGGGGTCGTGGTTGATAGTATGAAACAATGTTGGGCGTTTTATGAGTTTAGAGAGAGAGAGAGAGAGAGATAGAGAGAGAGAGAGAGAGAGAGAGAGAGATTATCTGAGTAATGAGGAGTTGATGGCGTGTTGGTGGGTGTTTAAGGGAAGTTTGTAATGATTTCTCTAAATCAGCGTGCACCACTAAATGGAGGGAAGAGAAAGTGTCTGTTGCATGCCTCCTTTCCAATAGTGCAATAGGACTCTAATATAGTTGTAGTTGTGATGTTTTATCCTGCAGACGTCGTGATTGATAGTCTGCTTGCACAATTTTAAGCACTGTCATGAAACGTCTTAAAGAGAGATATCTAGTCCGCAACTCAGCTTAGTAATCTTTTTGGTGACATAATTTTATTTTTTTAAACTTATTTTACTATTGTTTCAAGACTTGCTTTATGTTCTTATGCATTAACATGTTTTCACACCAATGGGGCATTATTATCCGGATAACTTTACCATAGCCCAAAAAAGTAATTTTTCCGTTCACTATCACGAAAGGTTAGAAATATAATGAAAGATCAATTAAAAAAGTATTCAATTATTATGATTATAAAATTTATTATATGATCTCCTTTTAAGTGTGTTAAAGAGACAAACACAACACATTGATATATTACAATATTTTTATGACAACATGTTTTCTACATATCAAATTAAATCTTATTTTTTATGTGCGAGGAAGGAAAAAATGTGGTGGCAACTCGAAAGTTTATTTATATTTTGAGTCTCTTTCTTTTCATATTTCTTGTCACCAAAGTAACTGATGGTAAGTTATCAATTTTCAACCTTCTCAAATTTCATTCCTTGTTTTATGGTTAGTACACAAAAATGTTTCATTATCTTTTTTCAATGCAGCTAAATTATGTAAAACATACAAAAATTGTAAGGATATAATAATGTACAGGTATATACTCAAGTGTCGTAATGGGGAGTGTGTAAAAATTAAAATATAAACATGTCAAACTAAGAAGAATTGCGTTAGCAAAAGAATTGTACAATAATTATATGTAACCAATAATTGTATTTCTTTTTTTGAATTTCATGGACCTTATAATTATGATAATGTACTTTAAGATGATGGCCATGAAATAAAATAAAGTAACAAAGAGTTTTATTTATAATTTTTTTCTTATCTCATAAATTTGGAGTAGCACCATGACATGCAATCTAGACATATCACACCTTTTCACAAATGTTGTTTATGTTAGTAGATAAGTTCAAATAAGTTAACCTAAACAAACCGAATATGTGAAATCAATAGCACATAACAAACAAACAATTTCAAAAGCTACAAACAATACCAAGTAAAATCACATAAATTGCACAAATCTATGCCAAGCAAAAGGAACCTACGAGAAATATAGAAGTAATACACAATCACTAAACTAGAAAATCTGAAAATCAAGGTGATAAAAATGAAAACTTGAACGGAATTTAGAAACCCAACTTCCACTACATCACACTACAATCTCAATCGCAAGTGTTTTTTTAACCCTAAACATAGAGAGATTTACTAGAAGAGGGGAAAACGAAAGCGGCGATTGAAGAGAGAAGTGAGTGTGTGTTGTTGAGGTTGATTGAGACCTACATTACCCCTCGACAAATGCTAGCAATTACTTTTTTTTTTTGTTTGTTGACAGAAGCAATTATTTGTTAAATTAATATTTACTCATCACCTCTAACTTTTTATCTTTTTAACTCAAATTAGTTGAAC
>Ga0315914_1004830_pt1 | contig 19948 bp, 7 predicted proteins | sample MpolenodulesMG_FD_203920 | JGI IMG/M metagenome (GOLD analysis project Ga0315914, IMG submission 203920) | Medicago polymorpha root nodule microbial communities from Los Angeles, California, United States - elongated nodules | ecosystem: Host-associated > Plants > Roots > Nodule | place: USA... | reverse complement strand
CTTAAGCGAACAGGCCTTGGTCCAGGAGCTTCTTTCTTGGTCTTTGTTTGTCATTTCCTGCATAAATTGGGTAGAATCAGATATTTAAGCATAAATGGTATAAATACACTCAAATGGTAGCTTTTCTTTAGATAACTTGCAGAACAAGTCACTAAAATGCCTAGATTAACACATAAAATATGTTACTTTTGAGCACTTATCACTTATGTCGATGACTTGATCAGAGATTAAATATGCTTGCTATGATATGTTAGTAATGTGATAGCTTGAGGTGTAAAGAATGGGGGATAATAATCATGTGATGTTAGTATTCTAGGAAGGATGGATATTTATATGTGATATGTATGAATCCTTGAATGCTTATGTTTTCATATGTTGATTATGATTGATGTGAAGCTTACTGCCAGTGGTTTTGACCGCCTACCTGTTTGTATGAATGGGTAGACGGAGTGCAGGAGTAGTTTGCTTGGTGAGTGCTTGGATAGCGGGAGCTATCTCCGTTATCGTTTTCTCTTGAGTCGTAGAGTAGGCTCTGATTTAGGATGTCTGTCTTTATGATTATTCTAGATTGGTTATGCTGGATTTATGTTGTTGAGTTTTTGCCCATTTGTCGGGACTTGGAGATTTTTATGATGATGTATATTGATCTTATGACATGTATATTTTGGAGATGTATGACTTTTATCCGCTGCGACTGTTGAGGAATTTTATATATGCATGTTGTTTCATTTTTTGTATGAAGACGTAGCGTCTATTTCTTGAATATATGTTTTATTCGTGTGTTTTATCGTTTTAATAGAAATAGAGCGTTACACCACGTGCTGAAGAAAACAACCATGGAAGTTAACATTGGCCAGTATATAGTAAATTTGAAAACTTTACTACTTATTCATATTGGGTTTCAGCAAATTTCTACAATTTAGGTCTTTTCTTTATTTTTAGTTCTATTGTTTCATGTGTTTTCAATAAAATCACTATTTTATTTTACTAAATCAAATTTTGCATTGTTCATTTTTTAAGTGATTGGATTTGGAAGATGCATGGATAAGTGATGTTTCTTATTTAGGATTCGTTTGGATTGGCTTATTTGAGTTTTATATACGGTCATAAACTCAAATAAGATGGTGAAAACTTAAGCTTATGTGGTTTAGCTGGTGTAGGCATGTAGAAAGAAGACCTGTAAATTCTGTAGTAAGTAAGATAGTCACATTACTAGAGGGCATAGGAAGACCTAGAAAAACTGTAATATAAACTATTAAGAAAGATCGAGAGATTAATGAGTTGGATAGAAATATGGTATTTGACAAGATTTTAAATAACGGTCGCGGTACAATTTCGGTTGTAACGGACGTTGCGATACAAATAACTGTCTCTGCGGTGTGAATTAATTAAAATGTTTCACAAAATTTATTAAAACTATTTATATTATCATATAATGTATAATAACTTAGATTAATACTTTTTCCCATAATTATAACACTCATTTATAAACTTTGTAATGTTTGAAAATTGGTATGTAATGTTTTGTTATAAATGATTTTATGCTCTAAGAAATGCATGATAAAATCAATTCGAAAAATATATGACTTTAAACCTTAGTTGTTTGCATCAATTTTTATGATATTTAATTCTTAGCCTAAAATGCAACTATTCTTTCATTATTGGTTCATGCTTCTTTCAAGGAGATATAATATTCATAAACTATTTTATAAATCAGATTTGATGATTAAAATTGTTGAATTATGCTTTAGGTTTTAAGAAGACATGTTTAAGAATGCATTTAATATGAATTAGTGTGTTCTATATTCAATAAGAAGTTAATGTTGTATAAAGTGAAATTTCTGAATAATATTCCCTAATTTTACATTCATTCCTTCTAAGATATCTTTATGAATGATAAATGATTCAACATCATTTCGACAAAATTCATCTGTCAGCATTCTTAATGAAATCATTCTAATATTCTTAAAATGCATTTCTAAATAAGTTCTTGTTGTAAAATGCAACTTGAATCATTCTTACTTTTAATGGTTCATCTAAAATTTGTTCCTAATATGACATATCATGATATGCCTTAGAATTGGATGATAAAAATACCTTAATTATAAAATTTCATAACTGTATGAAATTTGATGATGTTCATAAAATTTGTTCTAGTTTACTCATTAACATATTCATTTCCTGATTCTTAAGTGATATATTTTGAAAATGGTTTTTGCAAATATGTTAATATGGATTATGAAAATTTCATTCTCCAAACATGTTTTTAAATGGATCATAATTTAGGATTTATCTTTGAAAGATTTTCAAAAGAAACACATCATTTGTTCTTGAACTTTTTATGATGTTGAGAATGTTCTCATCACAAAGATCAATTAAAATTTGCATGTATAAGCTAATGAATTAACACTTGTGTAAGTTCATATTTTTTAGGCAAAACTTTAAATGTATATTGTTTGCATCATTAATCAACATCTTGTTATGTAAATGTCTTTCTATATCTTTTATAGAAAACATATCCCTGATCATTAATACGCTAAAACTCCATGAGTTAGTCTCTTAATCATAATAGATGATAGACATGAGATTTAGAACAAGAAAAATATGATTTCGATAATACAATATATGTCATATGTTATTCTTACATATGTATTTTCATGAATTGATTTTTGATGACTTATCTTAAAATCATATTCAATGTCTTTCAATATGAATATTTTAATTGAGTTTTATCATTGACAGGATTTCAACAAAATAAAATAAAATAAAAATCATATTTAACAAGAGAATAATTGTGTGAATTGTTAATAAATTAACAATAAATTCAAAATTGATCTAAAAAGGGATTTACATATTTTGTTCCTAAACTAATATTGAACATGTTCTTAGCATGAATATTTTGTTTATTCATTGTTGAATGTCTACCTTGTTGCACTTGCAAAATTTGGAGACAAAAATAGATATAAATATCAATGACATACTAGTATATGTTTGTTCATAAATATGTTGCATAAATACTTCTCTTCAAACTCATCTTATGTGTTTAGAATCTCTTTTAAGCATGAAAACTTGAAAGATATGTACCTAAGAGAACTCACACAAGCACACTTAGAGATAAGTTTAAACACATACTTGATTATGAACATGTGTGTTTTCCAAATTCTAAATACATGTAGTTGATTTCTATTATAATGAGAAAATCATATTGCATATTCATTTAAAGATGTTTACCAATTGAAAATATTTAGAAAAATCTTCAACATGAAAATCTTTGAAGAGAGAAATATTTTTGACATTGTGTCAAATGACTCTGATTTCATCGCTTCCACTAATGAATTATTTTCTCTCGTTTTAAAAAATTGTTGAAAATGATCAATTGATCATAATTTTCATTATTCAAATGATAAACTGAAATGCATATTAATCATGATACATGCTTGATTATGTTTGATAAGAGAATATGACTTCGCAAGAAAACATGATTCTTATGTGCAATATATTTTTGTTGTTTTTTTCCCACATTTGTACTTCTTTTTTTTATATATCATACTCAATATTTTTTGATTAATGCCAAAAGGGGGAGAGATATATGTGATGAGAGAGTAACATAGGATGGGAAAAAAATCCAAGATGGATTTGATCAAAATGAAGAATGTAAAGAATTAACCTCTTGCATATGTTTAGTGGGAGGTTAATTAGAATGATAAGAATTAAACTCTTGCACGTGTTTAGGGGGAGCTTAATTTCATATCCCTGAACATTCTTACATTTTTTTATTATACACATCTATAAAACTTAAGACTTATTCAAAAGGTTTGTCATCATCAAAAAGGGGGAGATTGTTGAAACAAAAATCTTTTTGATGAATGTTTTAATGATAACAAACCTTATAGAATAAACACTAAGTTTTATGAATGGTGATCTACCGATGTTTGCACTTAAGTCTTTTCACAGAAGTTGACAAGAAAGAAGTCTCTTACAAGTGCATATATATACTCATTGGAAGAATACCAAAACAATACTATCACAAGCTCAAAGAAGATATAAAAAGAATATTGTTTGAATTAAATGAGTGTTGATTGAAGATTCAACAAGAAGATAAATTTTATGATCAATTGACACATCCTCGTCACCACATGGTTTTCATCAAAGTCTTAAAGATTCGAGGAATAAATGATTAAAATTTGAAAGAAATTATCTTCAAATAGCTTCTAAAAAGAGTTTAAGGAAAATGTACAAAAGTTTCATTCAAAAGAATGATTGAATGTACCTTCATGATTACATGCATGCCTAAAATAAAACATCTCAAAGATACTCAATGGAAAGAAACATTGTGTGCAATCACCGAAATGAACTATGAGATAAATTGCAACATCAACAAAATAATTAAAGGTTAATTAACCGAAAATGTATTGTCATCCCATATGGAAGAGAACATTATCAACTTCGATGAAAGAATGTTCTCATGACGAGAATGCATATTACGCTAGAAATTATTCTCATCATTTCATCAAAATGATTAGAATCAACTTTAAAGAGAAATCAATTCATGAATAAATTATATATTAAGTCATTCATTTATGATATTGATCGGAGAATGATTAAAGAAGAAAATTCATGATCATACGCTTTGAGATTCTATCATAAAATAATCATGATGGTCCAATAATCCTCTATCACTATTCAATATATGATTTCGAGAACAACAATCAATCAAAGGAATTTTGACTTTGAGAAAGGTTTCTCATGTTTCTACAAATATCATTTTGGTCATACAAAATGAAGAAAACATCCTCATGTGATGTTTTAAAAGATAACAAAAATATTACAATTATTATTTTGTTATCAACTAGTGTGTTTTGTGAGAAATGTTTCATGAGAATGTTCTTGTTAAAGAGAAGAACATTCTAAGATTACAAGCGAAGTTGAAAACGTCCTTATCAAAGCAAAAGGACATAAATGAACTTTGTGGTACAAATTCAAGAACAAAATATTCCCTATGTCTCACCAAAAGAAGATACTTTGATATATGATATAAATGGAAAGAATATCACATGATTACATAAAGGCTTTACATTTAAAGAAATATTGATAAAACACGTGCTTTAAAGAAAGAAGAAAAATAGTTTTACAAAGAAAGAATGTTCTTGAGAACATTCCGGTAAAACTACAAAGGGATAAGGATGATGTCATTATGTCTCATCCATTTAACACAAAATTGTTTTACAAAAAAAGAATGTTGTTGAGAACATTCTGGTGAAACTACAAAGAGATAAGGATGACATCATTATGTTCCATCTATTTACAACTAATCATAGCTGTATTATTACATGAGTTGTCCCAAAAGACTTGGAAAGAAGAGAATGTTTTTCATAACATTCTTCACTTGGAATAACACATTTTTTGCAGCCTTGCGCATCAAGCAACAAAGCAAATGCACATGAGTTGTTTTGGAACGTACAAACAACAGCTGTATGTTTATGTATATTTCAAGTGAGCTTCAAAGACTCCAGCCATCTATAAATATTGCAACATATCAAGGCAATTGGCAAGAGCTTACAATACAAAAGAATTCAATCTCTCTCACGTGAATATTTTTCATAATTCATATTCAATGTCTTTCAATATGAATATTTTTTCTGGTTCCTTTATTACTTTATTTATTTCAGTCATATATTTCAGAATTCTCTAGTCCTTTTATTTACTTTATTTTAAATATACAATCCAGAGTTCTCTGGTCCTTTTATTTATTAATTAACAAATATTTTTATTTGTTTAACTCTTACCAAGAACTTTCTTGAGTATATAAACTTATTTAAGTTTCAGAAATAATTTTTAAAAAGAGCACAATTCAAACCCCTTTTCTTGTGACTATTTCTTCCACTTCAGGTAGAACGACGTGCAGGATCATAACTTCCAGTATCACCTTCATCATTGTTATTTCCACTTCCGCCAAAGACATAATTAAACAATCCAGAACTTCTTGGCGGTTCTATTTGTTGGTAGTCATATGAAGAATTTGTTGATGAGTCATGGTGGTAATTCACCAACAAAATCACAATCACAACAACATATACAATCAAAGTTCTAACATTAAAGTCTCAATTTTTTCTCTAAAATTTCATCTAGTATTTGTTACCTAAATACACAAATTAAGAGTGTCAATTTAAAATTACCTTGAACTCAATAAATAAGAGATTTTTTTTGGTGGTGTCCAGGATTCGAACACCAGACCTTACATATATTATATATGCATTATCCTTACCAACTGAGTTAAACTCATTGGAATACTTAATAAATAAGTGATGAATGCAAACTTTTTTTTTTTTGTTTGTTTGAGTTTAATAAATGAATATATGAATAAACCATCTAAAATAATTATTATTTATTATTATTGAATGAAGAGTGAAGCTGCGCATACGTGTGTTATTCACTCAAAAAAAAAAAAATACACAAAAAAATCGCAAACCTGAAGAAAGAGAATGAAGCAAGAAACGGCAACACGAGAATCGCAAATCGCAAGCAGGAAGAGAAGTAAGTAATTGATTTGTGTAAAAAAGATAAGATTCAGATTTCTGAATTTTCAAGTTCCGTAACAGCGATTTTCCTGTGATTTTTGTTCTCGACGTGATACCGTTTTTTGAAACCTTTTATGGCTTTGTTTGATCCATGTAGCTGATGTGGTTTTGTTGTTGTATAAGCACTTGTGAGACTGTTTGAGATAAATTATGATAAACTTAGGAAATTTTCGCAAGTTGTTTTCAGGTTATTTCCATAAGCTCTCCACGATAGCTTATGAAAACGTTTTATAACTTATATGACTTTATTTTATCTTTTATTATAAAAATAGTTTATATGACAAGTGTTTGTGCTACTATAAGTTGCAAATTAAGCTGTTATTATGCTTTTTTCCTACCTATTCTCCAGTGGATTTGACTTTTTTGTTTTGAGAAGCATAAAAAATTGATATTTATTTGTTATTTAATATGTCTACAGGTTCAAATACTGAGTCGGCCGAAACTGGGGTTGCGGCGAATCAGAATGCAGTTTCTACTAGTGACGGCTGTGAAAGGAGTTTGAAACCTGTGGAAGATAAAGAGGAAGAGGAGGAAGAGGAAGAAGAAGATGCAGACTTTAATCCTTTGTTTTTAAAGGAAACACTTTCGGATGCTTCATCAAGTTTGAGTTCTGAAGGTGATGGATTGGATCATAATGTTGTAGATAGTGGGCCATCTATGGATATAGATTTGGAAAAGATAACGAGTAATGAGCAAATCTGTAGTGCAGTAGATTCTGAACATGGCGAGGAGGAAATTGTTTTAGTAGCGGCAGGTATGATATCTCAATTGGAGATTGATAAGGAGAAGAAGAATGACTTGATTAGTGGTACTAGTGATGGTTTTAGGATAGAAGAAATAAGCAACACAACGAAACCCCAAAGCCCAGTGATAGACATAGATAATGAGGATGCTATTTGTATGCGTACTAGAGCTCGTTATTCGCTTGAAGGTTTCAGTCTTGATGAGCTTGAGACCTTTCTTCAAGAGACCGATGATGAAGATGATGTTCAAAATGTTGATGATGAAGAAGAGTATAAAAAATTTCTAGCAGCTGTATTACAGGGTGGAGAAGGTGATGGTCATTCATCTCATGAAAATGAAAACCTTGATGATGATGATGAGGATAATGATGCAGACTTTGAGCTAGAGCTTCAGGAGTTGCTGGACAGTGATGCTGATGAGAATGCAGCGGTAGAAACCCAAAACGAGTGTGATGGTGCTGGACGACGACCAAAGACTAGACAAAATAATCGCCGGAAGAGCTCTTCCCAAAGTGAGAGAAAAACATTCGGACAGGTTAACAGGCCACTGCGGCCCATTTTGCCTTGTTGGCTTAATGGACAACTTGTTTCAGGGAATGGTTTCATGCCTGAAGCTACTCGCAGCATTCAATCTTCTGCTTCAAGAAATGGTCTTGTTAATGGCTTTACTCCCCAACAGATTGGTCAGCTGTATAGTTTGATGCATGAGCATGTACAACTGCTTATTCAGGTATTTTCGCTGTCAGTTCTTGAGCCTTCACACAAACAGGTAGCTTCTCAAGTTCAGAGTATGCTTTTTGAGATGCTTCACAAACGGGATGCAGTATTAGCTTCAACAAGAACACCATATCCTGCTGTTTGCTTTACTCCATCTGTCCCAGGCCAGTCCCACACAGGATCTACTTCTATCCAAGATGCAATGAGCGTGCGGATTCCTCAATCCCATCAGACCTCTTCTGAAGGTTTGAATGGGCAAAGAAGTTGTTTTCAAGATGCTGACGGTTCTTTCTGGTTTCCTATTGTAAGAGGACCTGTGCTATCCATGTTAGATGTTGCTCCTCTTAATTTACTAAGAGGATATGTAAATGACATTAATTCTGGTAGGTGCTATTATTTATTTAAAGTTTTTTTTCATGCCTTGCCATTCTATACGGGTTCATAATATTGACTTTTATGGTTTAATTACTCAAGCATTGGTTTGAAATTCCTTTTACAGCTGCCCGAGAGTTTCGAAAGCGATTCATTGAATCTGGTTTTGATCAAGTTATTGAAAAGGAACCTCTATTTCCTTTTTCTTCATCTGTTGTTGGAGCCAATAGTACAGTCTCATCTTCACCTGATAAAAAACAACCTAAGAAAACATTGGCTGGCATGCTTGTTGAAAGTTCCAAAAAGCAGTCAATTGCTTTGGTGCCAAAGGAAGTTGCGAGCACAACTCAAAGATTTTTGGCCTTTTTTAATCCAGCATTATTCCCACACAAGCCACCCCTGGCAGCATCTGTAAATAGGACACTTTTCACTGATTCAGAGGACGAGTAAGTTGCATTCCTCCTCTTTGCGCTAGTCAACTATATTAAATGATTTACTGTGAAAAAGCTAGATCTTCATTCTGTTTACTTTGTATTACTTGAATATTCTTTTCTCACTCAATAATGCAAAGGTTTGTACAAATATTTGTATACATGAGAGATGTAATCTAAATAGGAATGTAATCCTGTCATGATTCTAACTAACAAATCTTATAATAATCGACATCAATTTCTCAGCACTTCCCCTCAACTTCATACCCCCTAAAACCTTATCAAAACACGTTTTCATACCCTCAAAATGGAATGTATGAAAATGTTTCTTTTTTACTGGTAAGAAGTGGGTCGAGTTCTTTTAGATACTTAACACTAATGTTGGAGCTTTCGCTTTCACCTATCAAGGCTTAGGTGAAATAGATGCAAGATTGGTTTTTATTCTCTTATAAGTTCCCCTTTTCAACCATTCCTTCTGTCAGTTAATAAACTTCTCTAATAAATATGTTTTCCAATTTTCATTTCTTAGGATCTGTGTGTTTATTGCTAGGCTAGAAATTTATATACTATGTTTTACACATACTTAGGCCGACATCATGTGTTCCCAAGGTTTATCTCCGTACTTCTAACTTTCTATTTATTGCCACTCTTGACTCTGCAATTGGCTATTTCATCCACAAAAAGCATGCACTGTGGTATTTTCATTTCTAGAATAATAAAAATGTCCTGCGGACAGCCATTTCCTAAATGCCAGCAATGCTCCCATTAATATCGCGGCCAACATTTTCTGTCGTGCAAAATCCACTTTTGCTCTACCATTACACCATATGACCACTTAATAAAAGCATTGTGTGTCTGCATTTTCTGCATTTTTATCTATTACAATTGTATTCCCATTGTTCAAGACAAGCTCGCGGTGTTTACAAAGACCTATATATTTTATTGCAGATTACTAGCCTTAGGGATATTGGAATATAATACAGATTGGGAAGCAATTAAACAAAGATTTCTTCCCAGCAAGTCTACGCATCAGGTGACTATTATTGTTGACTAAATTTTATGACAACTTCTTTTGAATGTAATACAATGGATTGACTCTTTTCTTGCATATAAATGTATGTTATTTCTTGCTGTATGCTTCTTTGAGGTTTTTTCTCTAATTTGTGAGCATTCTCATGTTTAGAGACTAATGTATGGCTCGATCGCATTCATTATTATACAAAATTGTAATATAACAAGTATTTCAAAACTTCCAGCGGTCAGTGGAATAATGAATATGCTGGTTCCTTGATACACTAATTCAACCATATTTAAATTAGTGATATTTAATGTATGTATTTTGAATATTTTATGGTCTATAAAATATTAGTTTTAAGTAATAAGGAAACATAAATATTATAAGAAATCAAGTTAGATAAAAATGCAAATTAACATAAAATGCCCATCTTATATGTCTTGTAAGTAACATTAAAACTCAATAAGAGACTAAATAATGAAAATTTGCACATCAACCTCATATGCGAGCCTTTGTAACTTGGCATCAGGCTTGTACTGATTTTATTTTTGGCTGAATTTTTTTTACAAAAAAGGTTAAAATATACAACAACTTTTAAAAAAATAAATAAAATACTTCTTCGTCGTAGGTTTTCCACTGGTTCCTATCAATTTAGTGATTAACCGGATTTTGGGTTGTACAAACCAGACCCCATACAAATAGTATTCACTAATTTCCAATCAAATCAGCTTATCTGGTCTCGTTTTTTAAAATATGTTTGAAATGGCTAAATGGGTTGCATGAGTTATTGGTTACTTGAATTAAACTTTTTGTGTCGTAGGCTATACTCTAATAAAAGGCAGGGTAGGCTTACATTTGTTGCTCAATTCCATTTGCTGTCAATCTATTTTTTACATGATTCGGCTGCCTAGTGGTGAGATTCCTTTAAAACTTAGCAACGTATACACTGCCTGAACACCCTCCCCCCAAAGTAAAAATGTAAAGAAAGAGCAAAAGTAAATGAGTTAATATGCAACAAGTTTCTTGGCTCTAGGATATTCATTAGTAAATAGTAAGCGCAGTAAGACTGTGCTTACAGATTTGGAAAGTTGGTTTTAATAATTGTCTTATATGGGTATAATATACTATGTTATTCATTAATTGGCCGACACTTTTTTAGTTGTGCAAATAATTGTCCTATATACTAGCTTTTGAATTGAAATAAAATGTTTAGTTGAATAATTAGTTCAGCAATTTCATTGTGGTGGTCAATTTTGTTGCTTATCTAATATGGCACTGAATGATCTGGTTACAGATTTTTGTCAGACAGAAAAATCGTTGCTCTTCAAAGTCATCAGAGAACCCAATAAAGGTAAACACACATGCTTAATCCATATATAATCAAATACAAGCTGTTTCTGACCAGTTAAATCTTTGCTATCTCTGTTTCATCATCAATGGTAAAGCAATAATTTCCTTTGGAAGAGACTGCATATCCATTTCTTAGCAATTGTGCAAGACTAAGAAGATTTAGATATATTTTTGCAATGTAAAGAACATCAGTGGCAATTTTCACAACATTCGTATTTTTACAGCAATTGTCCCATTTTGCTTGCTCAAATTCATCATTTCCTAGCTTAACTTTTGGTTGAGCTGATCTGTCCGTGGATGTAAAAATTACAAACCATTATCAATAGTATATTTCACCATAATCATATTATTATTCTTCTCCTTTTATCTAAAACCCCGTGCCTTCACAGTTTTCACCATTAAACATTGAAATTGCAACTGGATAAATGCTCAAAGTAGATATATTTGCACCACAACTTCCTAAAATATAAATCGCTCAACCTCAGTGCATTTAGCCCTAAAAGAAATAAGAACATTGCTTCATAGCCATAGAAGTTTGGCTTTTTTGCACCAATTTTAGGTCACAAGGGGAGCCTAAAATATTTGGTAGATCCTCATGTTGGGCTAAGAGTGTCCATACAAATGGTTTTGGCAAGACGTGCCACCAGACTTCCACATTGCCAAGGAGACTTTTGATACAAGGAGTCAATCACCTTTATTTATCATCGACTCTAGTACCACTGTTCAAAATAAAATTGAAATAGTGGGAGATTAAACTTGAAGAAGGAAATTGCACTTTATTTCATAGAAGAGAATTACTAAGTATAGGCTACAATCAACGTGAACTTCTTTGAAAATCTGAACTGCCATCAAATTTTTTAGCTAACTGAAAACAGATAAAAATGCATGGACAAAGTCAATTATGTTAACACCTAGACCAAGATCCAAAACCAACTTGCTTCAGAAAAGAAATCTATGGTGAAATACTTCAAATTTGTATCACTCAAATGATGATGTATTATAATCATGGATGGAAAATCACAAATTGGAATTCCAGTTGGCTGAATAGCAAATTGAATTTTTGCTCATTTTTCATAGTATTACATGGTTGATCATTTTAAGTAACAATTATCAACAGTTAAAGCCATAATAGAGCATCATGTACCCAAAGTATATACATCTGAAGTCTGAACTCAACTAATTTGAGATTCGAGTCACATGCTTGTCCTTCGATGTTTTTTATTGAAAAAGAACCTAGATAAAACGAACTGCAGAACTGAATATAAGATTTAATTAGTTGATTCTTTACACTATTTACCTGATTTTTCCTCCATACAGGCAGTTCGAAGAATGAAAACCTCCCCATTGACTGAAGAGGAGATAGCATGCATTGATGAGGTAATTTATTCTAGAGCAATTTGGATTTGAAAATTTTCTGGTAAATTGCACATAAGTTCGCTAATGTGTGACAAAAAATTAACAGGGACTTAAGCATTATAAATCTGATTGGATGTCGGTATGGCAATATATTGTTCCACACAGAGATCCATTCTTGCTTCCACGCCAATGGCGAGTTGCTCTTGGGACTCAAAAGTCTTACAAGGTAGGTGAAGGAAAAAAGGAGAAGCGGAGATTGTACGAGTCTGAAAGAAGAAAGTCGAAAGCTACTGAGACAGAATGTGGGCAACCTAGGTCTGATAAAGAGGTTTGTTACCGTCTGAAGCTAAGAAACTTGCGTTTGAATTTACCTCTCAGGTCCTACCTGCATATGAAATGTCAGTATAGTCATCTTAAATGTAGTTTTTGTTAACCGCCAGAATTGCTTAGGACAAATAACATACAAATGCACAATATACAATTTAGTCTACCTTTATGCAGTCTTGGCTCATACGTACATGCAGCATAAGTATATAACAAATTGTAATCATCACGATTTTATGTTAGTGTGCTTGTAAATGTACCAATATATATATATGACACATGTTCACATTTGCACTGGCTAGTTCATCGATCATTGCAGTGGACAATGAACCTATGGCTTAGTCTGAGTGCATAGGTCATCTGGGCTTTTATATTTGTTTTTAAGGATTGGAATTATCAGATTTTGGATTTACTGTTGTGAGCTTTCTTTGGAACTTAATGCAGGATTGTGAGGCCGAAATTGCAGATGGCATGGATCATTCAGATGTTCCTTATGTCCACCAGGCATTTCTGGCAGATTGGAGACCAGACACGTCTACTCTTAATCATTCAGAACACATTTCCACGGCATCTGTAGAAGTAAATCTTGGCCATGAATCAATTTCACAAGATAGTCAGCTTTATAGAGGAATTAACAACTATGGTTTAAGTGGAAATGTTCAACATCAGAATGGTAATCAGCCCGCATTTCCATCCCTATATAAGCCTCCCCTGCCTTTTCACTCTACATCTGATTTTAGGAGTGGCATGAAAGGTGCTCCCAGTGCAACTATTCCTAAAAACCCATTTTTGGGTGCGACCTCTAGCTCCAAGTACTGTTTTCGGCCATATCGGTCTCGGAGGTCAAATAGCGCTCACTTAGTAAAATTAGCACCGGGCTTGCCTCCTGTAAATCTTCCTCCATCTGTTCGTGTAGTTTCTCAGACTGCTTTTAAAGGTTTCGAGACTGGAACATCAAAGATTCATCCTTGTCAAGACGGTGCTACTGATGTTAGAAAAGATAATTCTGCGTCTCAAACTCCTCATGGTGAGAAAATTGGAATTGATCATCGTGCTAAACGTGCAAGACCTATGCCAAAAGACAGTGGGGTACATTCTCAATTAGAAAGTTCTGAAACTGTTGAAGGCAGATCTATTGTGGCAGAGAAATCCACTTACGCTGATCTCCAAATGCATCCTCTTCTGTTCCAGGTCACTGAAGTCGGTAACACACCTTATTATCCATTTAAATTTAATTCTGATCCTTCTAGTTCCTTCAGCTTCTTCTCAGGAAGACAGCCGCAATTAAATCTGAGTCTGTTCAGTAGTTCACAGCAACAAGGGCACGTTGATAGTGCTAACAAGTCATTGCAGTCAAAGAATTCCTCATTAAGGTTAGGAGGCATTGATTTTCACCCACTTCTGCAGAAATCTAATGATACACAAGCGCCAACTGGTTCGGATGCTATTCAGGCCGAGCCACTTGTTAATAGTGGTGTGCCTGATACAACTAATACATCTTCTGGTCTTTATGACAAATCCAATGAACTTGACTTGGAGATTCATCTAAGTTCTGTATCAGAATGTGAGAAATCTATGAAAAGTAGACAGCTAAAGGAACATGTTCCTATAGAGTCTCAGCAAATCATAGCTAGTAGTGCAACAGAAATGAATGCTCCATATTGTCAGCAGGGTGGTAGAATTCCTTCACCGAGCGGCTGCAAACTTGCTTCAAGTGCCCTTTTAATCGTTCCTGATGATAACATTACTAGATATGATGATGTTGGTGACCAGTCTCATCCTGAGATAGTGATGGAGCAAGAAGAGTTAAGCGATTCCGAGGAAGATATTGAAGAACATGTTGAGTTTGAGTGTGAGGAGATGGCTGATTCGGAGGGAGAGGATGGTTCGGGATGTGAACAAGCTTCTGAGGTTCAAAATAAGGTAGCTTTATTTTTTTTGCAGTTAGTTTTAGATTTTAATCGTGCGTGTCTTTGTGTGTCCTATATATGTTACAAATTTCAATATTGAGGGGAAATGCATTTTACAAATTTCAATAATGTGGAGAAATAACAAATATTCTCTTATACAATACAGTTTTTTTTTGTTTTTAACTTCAATCTTCTCTTATTTAGTTTTTAGGGTTAATAGTGCTTTCCCACCTGTAAAATAGGCCATTTCCGGTTTACCCCCCTAAGAAATTTTCGGTTTGGAATTCGTCCTTGTAAAAAAAAAAAAAATCCGGAATACCCCCCCAATAGGCCATTTTCAAACGAAAATTCTGGAAAAAAAATAATCTGAAAATGGCCTATTAAGGAGGTATTCTGAAAATGGATTATATAATTCTGGAACTTCTTAGGGGGGTAAACCGGAAATAACCTATTTTACGGGGGGGAGCACTATTAACCCTAGTTTTTATGTTGAACCATGAACTTTTAATTTTCATTCGGTTTTCTGCATGTACTTTACTATGTGGTCCTCTCTGCTTACCATAAAAACTTTACTTTCTTGTCTTGAGTTTAATTATTTAACATGAAAATTCGTAAGTACACTTTTTGTTTGAGCCTTGCAATGAGATGGCATACATCTATATTGAGACTGCCCTGTCCATGTCTTTCCAAGTTTGACTCTGTTATTTGTTTGTCCTGTACGCATGCTACATTGGATGGTAATTAATTTATCAGTCTGTCAATGCCCAGCATGATAATTCTTTACTTTAGCAGACAAATTTGAATTCATGTTATTCTTGTGAGGTTCTCAGCTCTTCAATGCCATGTTTAAACTTAAAAGGCCCACATATAATTCATTTGTTACACATGCAAATCCAGCTTCCTTTATGCAAAGTTGCAAATTTTCTAATTTCAACTTTTGCTCCATGCTTTAATTCATATGTTTTTCATCAATCTATTAACTATTTGTTTCTGTTGCTTCTGGTTCATGACCATCTGCTGCCAACCTTATTCTGTTGAATAACCTTTATACTGGGTGATGGTTGTTCATTTTTCTTTGCTTTATAGTCTTGTACCATTCAGCACCTCATTCTTCTTTGGTGCTGGTTCATATTCTTAGTTTTAAAAATATTTTTTCTTCTTCCTTATACCCTTGATTTTAATTTTGTTTTAGTTTGAGTGTGAGGAGATGTCTGATTCTGAGGAAGAGGATGGTTCAGGCTGCGAACAAGCTCCCGAGGTTCCAAATGAGGTAGTTGCCTTATCTTTTTCACTAAGTTTGTTTTAATCGTTTGTGTTTGTGTGTGTATATTACAAATTTAATATTGAGGGAAGATACATTTTACAAATTTCAATAATCGTAAGAGATAGTATATTTTTTCTCTTATATAGATTTATATTTTTTGATGTTTTCTTCAAACATAAATCTTACAAATGCAAAACTGAATATTTTTGTAAACCAAATTTTATGTTGAGCCACCGATTATTAATTTTCAATGTGGGTTTTCATCAGATGTTTAATGATGTGTTGTGTTTCTTACTACTTACTATGAAAATTCTCTTCTTTGTAATGATTTTTGTGTTGGGATATAAGAAAATATCTTGTTAGTATGTCAGTATGTTTGCTAAATGGTGGAGCTCAGTTTATTGTTTTCTATTTATTTTTTATTTGCTAGACAATGCATTATTTTCTTGTAACAAGCTTAGTAAACCTTAGCTTGAGGGAGAGAATTAGAATAACAACAACCAAGCATTATCCCACTAAGTGGGGTCGGCTACATGGATCAAACGACGCCATAATATTCTATCATATATCATATTTCTATCCAACTCATTAATCTTTAGATTTTTCTTAATAGTTTCTCTTTATAGTTTTTATAGGTCTATAAGAAAATAAAATATCTTTTAATATATTGATATTATGTCAAAATATCTTAGTTTATCTCTTAGGATTAGTTTCTTATCTCAAAGTTTCTTAGATTATCTCTTAGGACTGGTTTCCATATCTTAGTTTTATCTTGATTTATTTATTAATTAGGACGAAGAGACTTGTATCACTATATATTAAGGATAATATTCAGTCTTTTGTATAAAGTTAGTATCCAGTTATTATTTTTCATCCAATACCCATAACTTCAACAAGTTTAATTATTTAACATAAAAAGTAAAAAAAAATTTGCCCTGCAATAAGAGGGCATATGTGATATTATCTATTTTGAGACCACCCTTTCCATATCTTTCCACGTTTGACTATGTTATTTATTTGTCCCTTGTGACTCCTTACCTTAATTGGGTGGTAATTAGTATATAAGTCAGTCAGTGGCAACATAATAATTCTTTACTTGAGCGGGACATTTGAAAATAATGTTATCCTGGTAGGTTCTCAGCTTTAAATTCTGAGCCATGCTTAGACTAGAAATGCCCAGATAATTAAGTTTTTACACTTACACATGTAATTACATCTTCCTTAGAAAAATCTTTCTAGTTTCGACTTTTGCCTCATGCTTTAATAGATATCTTATTCTGTTGACTAAACTTTATGCTAGGTGGTGGTTGGTTATTTCTCTATGTTTATAGTCTTGAACCATTTAACTCCCACATTGGAGGTCCTTTAAGTTATTTAATTGTAACAAATTGGTCCTTTAAATTTTTTTCATGCCACTTAGGTCCTTTAAGTTAATTAATTGTAACCAGCTAGTCCTTTAAGTATTTTTCTTAACACTTAGGTCCTTTAAGTTATTTAATTGAAACTTTTAGGCCCCGAATAACTTACATTTTTAAGATCTGAAATCCCCTAAATTGTTACGGTTAAATAACTTAAAGGACCTAATTGGTACGGAAAAAATTTAAAGGACCAACTTATTACAATTAGTTAACTTAGAAAGGTCCTAAGTGGTACGAAAAAAACTTAAAGGACCAATTTCTTACAATTAAATAACTTAAAAGGACTTCTAGTATAATTTAGCCTTTTCTGTTTATACTCTTGAGCAGTTTTTCAAAATATATTTCCTTCCATTATAACCTTCCTTTGTTAGGAGGTCCCAAGAGCCAATTCTGATATTCAACGTGATTCTTGTCTTCCTACAACTGATGCTATGCCAAATATGACTTTGATTAGTAAGGAAATGGATGACAAAAGTAATTCGTCGTGGCTAAGTTTAGACTTATGTTTAGACTTAAGTTTAGACTCAAGTAGATTCAAAAATCTTGTACCATCAAAGGCTGTGCTTCAGCAGGTAACAACTGGTGAAGATTCTGCGTCCAAAAACTTCTCAATTGGTAAAGCAGTCATGGGGTCCGAAGACATTGTACAATCGCCAAGCATAGATCCTCGTGTGTGTAGACCACGAAAACCCAGGAAGCGTCGTAGCGAATTGAATGCAAATAAATGATTGACCGTTGAAAAAATCAAACCATGATGGTAATGGTGAAGATAGTTTATTGAAATTTTCTGGCAAGTCGTGTGATAATTGGATTCAATGTTATTGAGTTCAGGACATGGTGGTAGTGATCAAGACTTTTGATTGATGCACCATGCTACCATCTGAATTCTGAACTAACTGGATTTTTTGTTGCTGCTGATGTTGTTGTTCGTCCTTGTTGTCGTCGCCATCATCTAATATTATTGCAATTGCTGGACGGCAGTTAATCAGAGGTCAGTTGCTACAGGATAAAGAAAATCGACAACAATTTTTCCCCTTCCCTTTGTCCTTTGATGGAGCTCCTTCATATTTTCAAGGTAGTCTGAATAATTTGAACTTTAGATTTGTATAGTTACTGGCAAGGGTTCAAGTGATGTGTTTTGTCTTTGTAAATATGTTGAGATCATGGCCAAAATTGATCTTCACTGGGTCATGTTCACTGGACAACATTTTTAAAAAAAATTAGTTGTTTGTGGAATTATTCAATTGTATAGAACTTCGACACTAATTTTGACCTCCCAATAAATAATGTCCAAAGAAGTGCCAAAAACTTATCCATTGGATATTTGCTCATGCTTTTGCTGTAATTATTTTTGTTCAGGCTGGAACCTCCAATATTTAACTCACCCATTAACCATTTATTGTATCTGAAATATCAAGTTGGGAATGTCTATGATATTATTTTAAGCTCTTTGTAATGTTTTAACCGATAAGGTGTTTAACTTATAAATATCTTTGCATCATTACCTGCAAGAGAACTTGAATTTGTATATTTGAATACAACTTGTGTTAATGAATATCACATATATTTTAATCACAACTTGGACAGGTAATGTATATATCTATATTTGAACACTTGAAAATTGTAGTTAATTGTGTTCTAGTGAATGAATATTTAATTATGACTCCTTGTTATATTCATTAATTATCAACTGAAAGTTGTTAATTACATATTTAAACCATGTTTTTTTGATAAAAACATATTTAAACCATGTTAACTAGTATCTAGATATTGCTGTGTATGGTGATCAAACTAGTAAAAAGAACATTTGGAGATTAATCTAGGTGGGCTCACAGTAGAAAAGGTAATGATATAAATATAAGAGTATTACTTTTCCCACCCTATAGGATTCTCGCGCGCCCTGCATTTTTTCCAAAAATGCCCTTGAGGATTTCGGATTTCATAATCCGGAATGATGTTTTCCTTTGTTATAGGGTGAAAAATGAAGTTACGGATTTTTCTGGATTTTGTAATCCGGAAACTTCAAAAATAGGGCGCGTTACATGATGTTTCTTGATTACATAATCCGGAAACCCCCTAAACACCCTTTTTCAAGGTAAAACAATTCGGATTATATAATCCGAACTGTATCAGCACAAATCCTAAACATGTTTGTAACATGTATAGCCATTTTAGAGACAATATTAATCTTCCTAACTCTCATCCTTCTGTTTTTGGGTCATTGTTACCTGTTCTTAGTCAAAAATCGGGTTTTCGGGCTACTTGATCGGATTGCTTCAAAACTTCCCCAGAAAATCAGAAAAAATTCAAGGACCATGACTCCCTTAGAAGGGACTTCTTACGGGACTCTCCACCTCAATATTCAAAATTCCATCGTTTAGACCCATTTTTCATTTTTTTTAATTATTCATATTCTCAGAAAAATCCGAAAAAATTTGCACTAGTTTTATTTGATTTTTAGAATTTTTTG
>Ga0315914_1004828_pt1 | contig 19949 bp, 5 predicted proteins | sample MpolenodulesMG_FD_203920 | JGI IMG/M metagenome (GOLD analysis project Ga0315914, IMG submission 203920) | Medicago polymorpha root nodule microbial communities from Los Angeles, California, United States - elongated nodules | ecosystem: Host-associated > Plants > Roots > Nodule | place: USA... | reverse complement strand
ATATACTCTTGTTAAAATAATTTATTTATTGTCCACAAATTTTAGCACATTTGAAAAATAATGTCAGAATTAAACGTTGTGATCAAAGTTTGAAAACTGATTTTTCACTTATACGTATGAGTCAATTATTATCGTTGTTTCGTCTATAAAAGAACGCTTATTTTAAGAATGGAGCCGGGACAAATGCATGGGACAATGAAACATGCGGTAGGGGTCAAACGCTTCACTCAGTCCGAAAATAGGTAGCGTGTAACTTGCTGCATGTAGCCCCTCCCCACATATCTGTATTATGTGGTTCCATAATTTAACAGGAAAAAAAAAATAACAAAAGTATGGTCCCATAATTACTAGGAATTTAATGGGTACCCACCAATTCAAATAATAGTCCTTAATTTTGTTGAATGCTTTCAAAATAAAATTTTGAGATTATGATTATTTTAAAAATATTATGATTCTATTATTTTATATTGAATCAGTTACTATCAATTAAATACATATATTTTAACCACTGATTTGATCATTGTATTCAGTCATTTTCTATCAATCTAGTCTCTGGTTACTCTAAGAAAAATTAATATTGATCATTGGCCATGTACAACTCTCTTACAACCCAATTTAATCTTTACAAAAGAATAATATTCAAATTAGTTTAGTACATTTTTATATAAAGGGCATGTTAGTCCGTAGCTCATTATAACATAAAGACTTGAATTTGAAAGTGCCAAGGACGAGTTTGATATTATTTTTGTGGAGACTAAATTGTGTTAAATTTTTTTTGTGAGGGATCAAATTGGATATTCACTCTTTTTTTTTTTTTTAAAGAAATGATGCTTATAACATTTCATTAATAATAATGTCATAAATACTAGTAAGAATACCAATTGTACCAACAAAATAAAAACTAGTGAGAATACCAACCAATGAATGTGGGGACACTGGCTAAAAATGTGATTGCAGCTAGCTGCCTCGGTGACTTGTCTCTTAACAAACTCAACCTATGAGTTTTAGAAAAACATAAATAAAAAAATTCTATGACTTGTCTCTTAACAAACTCAACCTATGAGTTTTAGAAAAACATAAATAAAAAAATTCTATAGTTTAATAAAATAACAAGTTTCTTTGGGCGATCCTCCCTACTAATATGGAGTCTTTCCACCATAATTCTTGAGTCCATCTTAAAATCAACGGGTTTTATATGAAAGTCATGAACCTGTTGTAATGCTATATAAGCACTTTCTCTCTCTCTCTCTTTAATTTTCGTGGACTATGTGTAATAAATTGTACACAAACTAATAAACTTTTTTGAAATACAACGACATTGAGTTATTAATAGTATCTATTTATTAACATTTTTTCAAGGTGCTGAGTTGGAGAGATTGAATGCTTATTAAGTAATATCATTGAAAACTAAAAAAATAGATGACGTGTACATGCATGACCCACTTAAGCATCCCAAATGGAGTGCTATGTTGCAGATGGTCTAAGCAATCTGCAAGTTTTTCCTTGGTCAACAAAAACAAGTAGAGAAAGCTATTTAGCATTCATGTTTATCAAATATAGGGTTAAGTCTCATCGTAAAAAAATTATCAAAATTTGTTTTTTTGTCCTCGGAATATAATGTGTCATATTTTCATTCCCGCAAATTTTTAATGTATTAAGTTTTAGTCTTTGCTATTTTTTAAAATTGTTTAATTATCCATACTTTTAAATTTTTGGATATTTTTTTTTGTCATGTTTATAAATATTATACAGAGTTTCATTACAAAAATTTAGAATTTTTTACATGCTATGAATTAAATCTGAATTTCATAAAATTTTAAAGTTAAAGATAAAAGTAACAAAAATTTAAACAATAAATCAAATTTTAAAATTATTTTTCTAGAAGAAACTTTTTACAATGTTGTACGAATTTCTGCAAAATAAATTATTCAAAAAAATAGACATTAAAGTAAGAATATGGACAAAAATTGCGTGTAGGAAATTTTGTTATCATATCATTGGTTAAATAAAAGTATTTTTAAAATTAAAAATTTTCAGTTATTAAAAAAAAAAGGAAAAACAAATAGTCTTTACTCTTGCGGCTTGTTGCTTTTCCTCTCACGAAATCCGACGTGGCTATATCTGATTGGTTAAATTGGTGAAGAGGTACGCGATATATCGCCAAAAGGAAATAAAAAAGGGAAATGAAATACGAGAAAACAGTACAAGAGAAGATAAGATAAGAGAAGGAAAAGAATGAAAAGATAAGAACGGAGAAAAATACACAAAATATAAACCCTAGTTCGAAAATATCGCGAGAAATTGGATCTGCGATCTCCGTTTTTCTCTCCGTCGGGAAAGATCAATCTCTCATCCTGTAAGTTCCAATTTTCTCGTTGTCTCAAATCTCATCATTTCTGCACTTTTTATTTATTTTAAATTTCGATTTTTTTTCTATATCTCTGGAATCTATATATTTCCGCAAGTGTTTTAATAGTATAATTATAATTCAATTATTCTCAATTGCCTTAATTTGTGATTGGTCTCAAGATTCAATTGAATTTATTCGTTCTTAGTGTTTTCCAAATGCAACATTAATTGAATTTGATAAGTTTATATGGATTTTAATAAGATGCTATGTTACATTAACAAAATTCACTAATCTACTTGAGTTTATACACATTGCTTTAATCACTGTTGTGTTTCTTATGAGATTCTGAACTTTTCTTGTAGGTTGTTTAATTCTATTCCACATTTCTACGCGACTTAAGTTTCTGCATCTAAGTAAGTTGAAGTTTATTTAACAATATAAATATCTTATTAACATGTAACCAATGCTGGTATTATAGTTTCTGCACCTATAGTTATGTAGTATCACTTTAGAAATAATTAAAGTCAAACATTTCAACAGATGAGTTGAAAAAAAATTACACTGAGAGCATATATGAAAGAATTGTGACTGAATAGGCAACTTATACCTCGAATTTGTAACCATCATTCAATTTAGTCCCTGAATTTTTTGAAATAGCACAATAGTCCCTGAATTTGTTTTTCGTCAATCAGTTTCATCCCTTCGCTAATTTTAGAGGTTACTTATGATGATGTGTAATGATAAGGATGATGAGGCAATCCACATGGGTTTTAAATCACCTCCATGTTGAATCCAGTCAATTGAAAATATTGAAGTATTTGATTGGAATTATGTGTATGTTTGAAATCTTTAACCAACTGTTGTAGCTTGGTAGGCGTGTTTAAGAGTAAGTATGTTGTGTAATGTTTACAAGTTAAGTCCATGCACACGTGGAAGTGATTTGAAACCCACGTGGACTTCCACACCGTTGTTTAACATTGCATGTCATCATGGGTTACATCTGAAGTTAATGGCCATGGCATGGGCACGTCGACATCGATCAAAATTTGAAAATTGAATTGATTGAACGTAATCACTCGTGTCAATGTCGTGTTGGTTTCGGACACTAGACACACCTTCCATCAGAAGTGTCGGTGTTACAGAGGTTAACGGAGGGATGAAACTGACTGACACAACAAATTTAGGGACTCATCTGCTATTTTGAAAATTCAGGGACTAAATTGAATAATATTACAAATTCAGGGACCAAGTTGCGTATTCACCAATTAAATCCATTATATTTATTTAAGACAAGCAGTTGTTTAAGTGCTGTTTTTACAGTTGCTCAATCATAACATGACAAACGAATTTTAATAACTTTGAAGATTAACATCCACATTTTTTAAATCACTCTCAATTTATGTGGCTATGCTACTGTATGTAAGTCTTGTCTATCTCTTAATTTCTGGAATGCAATGTAATCATTTACATAATTAAAGAACAGATCTTCATACGTGTTGACAATAGTTTTTTTTTTTTTTTTTTCCTTTTAAAACACTGGCAGTGGTCCGAGAAAAAGATGTATGTTGGGAATATGCAGAGAAATTAGATGGAAACAAAGTTAAATGTAAATTTTGCCAAAGAGTTTTAAATGGTGGCATTAGTAGGTTGAAGCATCATTTATCTCGATTCCCAAGCAAAGGAGTGAATCCCTGTAGTAAGGTCAGAGATGACGTTACCGACAGAGTGAGGAATATAATTGCATCAAAGGAAGAGGTTAAGGAAACCTCTAGTGTGAAGAAGCAAAAAGTGTCAGAAGTCATATCTCCTGGTAGTCATTCTGCAACCAAAGCTCTTATATCTTTGGATACAACACCCCCTATTGGGAAGATGTTCCCTTCTAGCAATCCTATGACCCCTTCCTCAACAAACAATCAAGAGAATGCAGAAAGAAGTATTGCTCTATTCTTTTTTGAGAATAAGCTAGACTTCAGTGTTGCACGGTCTTCATCCTATCAGTTGATGATTGACGCCATTACAAAGTGTGGTCCTGGATTTACAGGTCCATCAGCTGAAATTCTGAAAACAATATGGTTAGAGAGGATAAAATCAGAAGTCGGGTTACAATCGAAAGACGTCGAGAAAGAATGGGCTACTACTGGTTGCACCATTATTGCAGACACATGGACTGATTATAAATCAAAGGCCATTATTAATTTCTTAGTCTCATCACCATCCAGGATTTTTTTCCACAAGTCCGTGGATGCGTCTGCATATTTCAAGAACACAAAATGGCTTGCGGATCTTTTTGATTCTGTAATTCAGGAGTTTGGCCCTGAAAATGTTGTACAAATTATTATGGATAGCAGTTTTAACTACACCGGCATTGGTAATCATATTGTACAGAACTATGGAACAATATTTGTATCTCCTTGTGCCTCTCAGTGTTTGAACCTAATTTTGGAGGAATTCACCAAGATTGATTGGATTAGTAGATGCATTTTACAAGCACAAACCATATCAAAGTTAATATACAACAATGCTTCATTGCTTGATCTTATGAAGAATTACAGTGGAGGCCAGGAACTTATCAGGACAGGGGCCACAAAGTCTGTATCCACCTTCCTGTCTTTGCAGACTATGTTGAAGCTAAGAACAAGATTGAAGCATATGTTTCACAGCCCTGAATATGCTTTGAACACTTCCTATGCAAATAAACCGCAGAGTCTTTCTTGTATTGCAATTGCTGAAGACGGTGATTTCTGGAGGACAGTGGAAGAGTGTGTGGCCATCTCTGAGCCATTTTTGAAGGTGTTAAGAGAAGTATCCGAAGGGAAACCAACTGTAGGTTCGATATATGAATTAATGACCAGGGCCAAAGAATCAATCAGGACATACTACATAATGGATGAGAATAAATGCAAGACATTCTTAGATATAGTAGATAAAAAATGGAGGGACCAACTTCATTCCCCTCTACATGCAGCTGCAGCATTTTTGAACCCCAGTATCCAATACAATCCTGAAATAAAATTTCTCTCCTCTATAAAAGAAGACTTCTACCATGTTCTCGAGAAGCTACTTCCTGTACCAGACATGAGGCGCGACATCACCAATCAAATCTATACGTTTACAAAGGCGCATGGAATGTTTGGATGTAGCCTAGCAAAGGAAGCAAGAAACACAGTTGCACCATGTAAGTTTAAATTAATACTCCTTAATCCATATTGTTTCTCAGAAATCAAATTTTATATAGACCGTTCGTTTTAAGCAGCATATTTCAACCCAACAGTTAATTTCAAAGATATTAGGGAATAGGGATTGAATTCAGCATTGATATTTAGATCAAGAAAACCATATATGCTGAGGATAAAATGTGTGCATCAAGCTTTCTCTAGTTCAAGTGGATTCTTCTTTTGTAATTCAACATATCGGTAGTAAAGTTTTAAGGAAACATTGGAATTTGTTTCGGTCAGGTAAAGTTAAAACTTCAGTTGTCTGGGATTACTTATCTAAATTTGGCGTCATGATTTACCAAAAAAAAAGATAAAAAATGGCTTCATGATCATCTGAAAAGACTTGCTCAGTAAATCATAATAAGAATGCATTGCAGTTGAAAAGCCGTGTCACACAAAACTAATTTGTTATTTAAGCATCAGTCCTAGGAACTGCTCCTGTTTCATTTGGGTTGATTGTTATTGATTCTTCGTTCTCATTGCTTATGAATTGTAGGGCTTTGGTGGGAACAGTATGGTGACTCTGCTCCCGGGTTGCAACGAGTTGCTATCAGAATACTAAGTCAAGTTTGTAGCACTTTCTCATTTCAGAGGCAGTGGAGTACGTTTCGGCAAATTCACTCTGAGAAGAAGAATAAGATTGATAGAGAAACACTGAATGACCTTGTTTATATAAACTACAATCTCAAGTTGAATAGGCAGATGAGTGCCAAGTCCTTAGAAGTTGATCTGCTTCAATTTGATGATATTGACATGACTTCCGAGTGGGTGGAGGAAAATGAAACTGCGAGTCCTCCAACTCAGTGGCTGGATCGTTTTGGTTCAGCCTTGGATGGCAATGATTTGAACACGAGACAGTTTGGTTCTTCTATATTTGGTGCAAATGACCCCATATTTGGACTGTAAATTTGTAACGATGTAGCATAGAAAGTGTTTGCAGTTCTAGATTGTGTTTGGCCTTGCTGAAATAGGTCTCATGTTTTCCTTGTAGGAAGTATGTATGTGGAGATGTTGTAAAGACGAGATTTATAACCTTTATGTAAATCTTAGCCAACTTCACCCCATCCACGTGGGAGCATAGGATCAGTTTATCATCACTGGTTAATGTAATATACTTTTGTTGGGTTCGAATACAAAGATTTTTTTTTAACATGAGATGTATTTAAAGAAATACAAGGGTACTCAAATTCAAATACGAAAATCCTAAAGTGGAGGGGCAAAAAAGAAAAGAAAGTCCACAGGTACAGAGATTACACCATGTCAACTCAAATCTAGATACCTAATGTGCAACCAAACCTACTACCTTATGATGCAAGTTATCTGATTTACACATCATTCATTGACAAGATTTAAATCTTCTGTATCTAATTCACAATCTCAATTTGCTCTAAGATGTGCGAGATGAGTCACACATGATCTGAGAATATATAATTGTTTCTCATTTCAAATGGATAACAATATTACCAATTTCATCCATACCATGATTGAAAATATAAATGAAATTGAAAAAAAAAAATTACTCGTAATGTGTGTGACGTTTAAGAGACAATATAAATGTGGCTAAATAAGTTTTTTGACCCTATAAAAAATCTATACTATACTTATACAAAAGGAATATGAGATTCTTTTTCTTAAAAAAAAAAAAGAATATGAGATTTTGGGCTGCCTTTTTCATTATCTTAATTATACCCTTAACAATTTTTCATATTTTGAGTTGATATCATTAATAAGGATAAAAACTTATATTATATTTATTATACTGTTGATGTCATTGAAATAGATATACTTGATTTATTCGGTTTGTTATAACTTGACAGTCACAAACATGTATAATACTTTAATCAAAATCAAAATTTCATAAAAAACACCGATCATAATTTACAAACGTAAATGTAATAAAAAGAGCGGAAAAAACGGGCTCGTGGGTGATCATCTTTCTACCGGTCTTCATAAAAAAAGTGGCCATATAAAAATTTTAACATAAAGTTTTAGTCCTTTTGTCTGAACTTAAAAAGTCATATTTTGAAAGAAATTTTTATAATGTTTTAAATATGTTTGAAAAAAAATCATTCGAAAATTTAAAAATTTAATGATAATTAAACGAATTTAAATTTAGCAAGGACTAAAACTCCATGTTAAAATTTTTATAATGACTCAATCATGCCACTTTTGTTTATGATGACTTAAAATGAAATTTGATATATTTATACGGACTGCAAAATTATTTAACACATGTGAATATTTTAGAGATAAAAGAACAAAATAAAAAATAATATATAAAAGAGAGACGTCAATTTGGACAACTTTTGCGTTTGGTTTGTTAAAAAATGAAGGACAGGACTGAACAATTCCAGTTGTTCAGTGTTTGATTTGTAAAACTGTTTCAGGGACATGACAAATTATAGGCAAGGGATAGGACAAAAACTGAAATTTTTGTCCCTCACCAAACCATAACACAACTATTTGTCCCACGTACAAGTTGTCTAAAACACCAAAATAACATTTCATCTCTCAAAAATCATATAAAACAAAAATTTATTCAATACCATAAAAATTTGTTCTGTGTTGTTCTGCCTTGTATTGTGCTATTCTGTTTTGTACTGTTCTGTCTAGTACTTACTGTTTGGCAAACCAAACACACTTTTTCTTAATTTTGGAAAATCAGACGAGATGACACAAGTGTCTGTCCAAACACTATTAAATTAAAAAAAAAGAGAAAATATTAATTTGAAAAGTATAGAAAAATATTAATTTAACAAAATATATTTCTTTTTTTTACTGAAAGAAAATATTACTTTTTTTGAAAGAGAAAATATACTTCTTATGTTCCTATTTATTTATTTAAAAATGCATTATTTTTTGTTAAAACAAACTTAAGAAAATGATGGTAAATAAATGCACTTAAGTTTTGTTGAATAAAGGAAATTGTCATCAACGTTTCTTTGGTAAATCATTTTTTGTTCGTCTTGTTGCATAAGAAAGAGACTTACCCGCAACGCAGTACGATGGAGTACGAATACAATAGAAGCAGGTCGGGCCCACAAGTTCCGATGTACCGTGCTCCGCCTTCCATCTACCCTAAGATTGGCCCTCATCCCCATTCCGCCGCCCCTCGTCCGCCACCCTTTCAGCATCAAAATCCCAATCCTTCACCATCGAGTAACTCTCTCTTTCTCTCATGCTTCCATTTTCCCTTCCCTCTATTAGGTTTTGTTTTCTTCTCAATAACTTGTTTCTTGAATTTTGCAGTAGGATTGGGTATTAAGGTCGCCATCAAACCGGAATATAAGATCGCACCGCCGGTAAGATTCAATCCCTTTGATTCTTTCTAGTGAATTCCGAATATTATTGTGACTTTGATGATCGTTATGCTTTTACTCCTCAAAATTGAAGAATTAAGTATAGAGATTCTTTTCATAAATCTGTGAATATAGCGTTACAAGGGGGATTTTTTAAGATATAGTTATAGCTTAGGTAGCTGAAGATTATATGGTTGTTAAGTTCTACTTAGATTTCATTTTGAGGTTATGTGTGTGAAGATGCTCAAGCATTGAAGATATTATGAACCACGGTTCCCTAAATTTTGATGACACAACATGAATGCCTTGTATGTTTTATGTCCTGGTTGACCGCCCGCACGAGAACCCTTTAGGGTGTGTTTGGATTGAGGGTTTAGGGAAGAGCGGTGAGGGCTTACTTTTCATTTTTAATTTACAGAAAATATAAAATGTTTTTAAAAATAAATTAAGTGTGATTGAAGTATTTTATGATCATTTATCACGTTATTTCAATCGTTTAAAAAACATTTTATAGTGTCCGTAGTTCAAAAATGAAAAGTAAGCTCTCCCCTCCATCCAAACGCATCTTTAGACTAAAACCCTTGTGCTTAAACTTATTATTAAAAGAATGAGGGCGATTCAGATCGAATTATTGACCACTTGGTCGACGTATAGAGTTTGATACCATGCCATGATACAACTAATCTGAAATGCTTATGCTATTAGGTAAAGCCGTGGAGACAATTTACTGGTTTTTTTTATCTGTTTTTATTGTTGAATATGACTTTTGAGTGGTTTTGACAATTTTGCAGCCTCATTTGCTACCACATGTGGGAGATATTCCACGGAGTAACTTTCAATTTGATTTTGGATTGGAAAGGAAAATTTTGGCCGAAGCAGAGAAGGAGAACCCAAATTGGACCAAATTTGGGGTAGAAAATCTTCCAACTAAGGCTTCTGATGCATCACCGTCGTCAAAGGTGATTTTTCATAATTTAGAGCAAGAAGTTCTGATTTATTCTAGTTTGGGTTTATGGTCTTTTTCCTGATTCATTATGCAGATGTTGTGACTTACTGTTTGCTTTTTCATGTTTAGTACATTAATTTTCTGTGTATAGATAAAATTCTTCTATTGTTTCCGACTGATATGGTGTAAAATGAAACTATGTTTGCAGGTTGCTACTTCAGATCCCATTGTGAACAAATATATAGCCATGGGACTCAGCCGAGAGGTTGTTCCAATTGCTGTTAAGAATTATGGTGATAATCCAACCAAAGTATGTTCTCTGTCCTTGTAACTTATAATGGACGTGATGTTCAGAAAGTAGCATTGTTCAGAGCATGGTTGTTATTTTTCTAAATAATAAATGTATGCCCATCATCTCTCCATGTACTGAACATACAACGATCAAATAATTCGATGAAATTCAAGTGGTTCTTTTCTTGATACTGGAATTTCTCCTCCAAATTATTACTGTGAACTTATTGTTAGTTGTCAAGTTCATAGTTTTTCAAGCATGCTAGAAAGTGGTCAGTCAGTTTCTATCCCAAAATAGAAAGAAAGAAAGTGGTCAGTTTGATAGTTATTTAACTGATCCGTACAACATTGCATGCATGCTTTTATACGATTGTTTTCTGCTTCTGGCCACCCCTCCCTTTGTGTCAGGAAAGAGGAGTAACTTTGGTGTCCTATGGAGTCTACCGGTTCCTATTGTTGACAAAAGTCACTTTTCAATAGGTTTTGCTTTTTGTGCTAAAATGGAAGAATTTTTCACAAAATGTCAATACAATTAAACAATTTATTGAGTTGATTGTGTTACAGCTTTTCTACCTCTCATCCAGAGTCTGCTTCCAGTTATAATTGCTTGCCAACGTTTAATCATAGGAAAGGCTCTTCCAGTTATAATTACATGGCTCTTACTTCTCAGCCTTTCACTTTGTCACTTTTATAACTGATAAGGAGTGTGTTTTTAAAATACGTAACCATATTCAGTTAAACATTATTATGTTTAAGCTTTGAAGCCAAACCACATTTTCATCTATGAACCATGGACACTGACACACATACTGGGTGGGTGAATTGATGGGACGAGTTGCAAATATCTGACTGCCAGTGGCAAGAGAGAGGAGACTAATTCTAAGACGAGAGCGAGAATCCAATTTGGATATAAATGGGTGTGGTTTCGGTGTTGCGAACAGATATTCTGATCAGCTAAATTTTTTTACAAGCGCTGTTTAAATGCTCTATAGCCATACTGAAAGTTACACGTACTAATGGGTTATTTGGATTGTCTGTTTATCACATTGAATGCATGTTTATGATTTTCAATTATTCATTTCGTGGTGTTTTCTGTGAGTTCTGGGACCAACTTAAGATAATACAGTGCTCTTGTTATTTAGAATCATGTTAACATTTTTCTATTTTGCATTTCCAGTCACAGCATAGCAGACAGATGTGTTGATGTCTTTACTGATTAATTTATTTTTCTGACCGAATGTATTACTCATTTGAAGGTTCAAGAATTTGTCAAGGGATACACCCTTCTGCATGAAATGGGATTTTCATCAAACAGTGTTGACGAAGCCTTGGTTATGTATGACAATGATACAGACAAGGCATTAGCATATTTCCTTAATGGCTCATCATGAGATTGCTGAAGCATATTTGTTGTAGGTATCATCTGTTGATACGGAAGTTCCTTTGTATAATATAAATAATGGTCAAATACAAGGTAGAGTGACATTGGCAATCTCTTATTGTCAGTTGTGGTACATTGGCAATCTCTTTCAGTGATTTGGTGTTTTTAGAGAGAACAAATAGACCCGATTATTATCCATATGATAATACCAGCCCTTAGGTTATATTTCATGAAGGCCATTTTTTTCCATCAAAATTATTTATTGTGCTTGCTTCTGGTCAAGACCTTAACTTCTTGTAGGCATGTTTGGTTGTGATTATATATGGTAGATTTGCCTTTTATTTTACTTTCAGCTAGAAATAAGTTAGTCCGATAAAGTACATGTGCTATCTTCGAACCAAACTGGAAGAAATTGGTTAAATTGTTCTACTCATTGGAAATAAATTTTTAAAAGATGCATGGCTGTTATGGTTACGGTACATGATCAATGGCTACAATAGATGCTGCACCATTACTTCAATTTTTTTGTGTTTTCGTCTAAATAGGATAGGTAGCAAGGACACTATTACTTTCCTCTGTTATCTGCTTCATAGGTTCAATAGCATTTTCATATACAGCTTCATAGGTTCAATAGCATTTTCATATACAACAAGAATAAGGATTTTGAACCCAGTTTGAATTTCTAACATCGATTTGAAAATACTACAAAACAAACTAAACCTAGTGATCTCTTGGCAGATATGTTTGAAAAATAAAATCAATTTATCACTTCTGAACTGCTAGTGTCAATGTTTTGATGGGTTCGACAAGTTTCAAGACTAGCATGAGATTACTAATTAAGGTTAAAAAGATCAACATTTTAGGTGGTTCCGTGGTTGAATTTGGTATTGTACTCGTTGAATTTGGTTTAATTTAGTTTCACATCAATTTTTCAACTATCCTTATTGTTTATATTATTATTTTTTTACAAATTATTGTTTATATTTCATTCTAAAGGGAGTATGACTTTTTTATACACATTAATTGAAAAACACTAATCCTCTTCCATTCACCCTCCCATCATCACCATCAACGTATTCGAGGGCTTGAGACTAAGTTTGATAAACTCAATCTTTGTTCAATCTCTTCTGCCAAATATTACACCGTACCCACCTTTTTTTTAAGAACTCTCACCCTTTAAGTATGGTGACAGGTAGCAAGGTGAACTTAAAAGATTAGACCATCCTGATGAAGCAAAAAATTGATATAATATAAACAACAAATACGATAGTCAAGATTTAATGCGTGATCTATTAGTCAAAGCACAATGGCAAGAAGCGTATTAAATCTTAACCATTGATTTATTTATTGAATAAATCAGTTAGTTATTTTTAACTTCATGATAATCCAATTTTTAAGTTCACCACACGTCACCTTCTAGTATAACCATAGCTGTGCTTATCCTTTGGAGGGGTCTAGCTCCGCCTCCTACCAACACATTAGGAATTGTAAACTCAAACCACCAATTTTTTCGACCATATATGATGTTGAAATTACTTAGAACGGCAACCAGAGGTTGGTTTAACGATTCGTTGGAACTACCATCTTGTAGATCAGTCAAGTGTTAGTTCAATGAAGTGAAACTCAAATTGGACTCGGTATACATTTTCACAACAGCCAAGTCCACGGTTGTGGAGGTGAGCTTGTTGATCTTGATTCTCCGACAACCTTTGCCGTTAATAAGAGGTAGTGCACTATCCATAGCATCGAGTCTCTTGTGCCTCACTCCTTTCAAGACGACTTTCACCGCCATTGAAGCCGTCTCCTCTCTATCTTCTCTTCAATCACATCTAACAATGATAACAATGACAACAGAGGAGGAGCCGTCATTGCTCACACAGATGAAGTTGAAGGCAAATATAGAGGGAGAGGGGGATAGAGATTGTGGAATTAAGAGTTTTTGAGGTGGGAAACATGTAAATTTGAAAAAACAAAAGCACTTCAAGATAATAATATTACAAAAAAGCCTTTGACCAAGGTGGATCACATGGAGCACTTGTCCACCCTAGCTTTCACCTAAAACATAACCATCACTCAAAATTCCCAGCAGTATACAATGTACAAAAAATACAAAATCGCTCCACAGCCCACCATGTAACTCGTATAATTTTTTATTTTATTTTAAAAGATATAAATTTTTTGTTTTAAAAGTACACTTAGGAAGTTCTTCTGCCAAGAGAAGAGTTATCTTCCTATCCTATAGCCATGGCGAACAAAAGAACCATAAAGTGGATCAGAAGCACTTGTAGGTAGAGGTAAATCTTTTGTTGTATAGTATGTGGGATGCCTTGAACCGACGAATTTGCAAACTGTGCTCACAAGTTAATGTAAGGATGGACTTCTATATCAAGAGACAACTCTCAAGGAACCTTGTATATTACATTGAAAGTCTTCTTAAAACAATGCACTGGAATCAACTCAAACACCCGCACAAATTGCTCCTGAAAAACAAATGCATGTTGTAAAGTAAATTTGATGCGCATGCCAAACATTTATGTTAAGTAAATTCTGCATATAATTTCTTAGATACTCAAAGTTGGGATATCTTTTTGGCGGTTACAAAACTATGTCATGAACTTGAATTTTAAACTAGAACATGTATACATACAGCTCAGACATAGAGAAAAAAAGAGATAGCCAGTGAGACCTGTTGACCAAGACGAGCAACAAAACTTTGCCTCATCAACATGCTTCACATCAAGTCCAATAAACCAGGATCCAGCGCTCACATCATCATGGGCATAGGTACGAAGAATAGATCTGACAACTCAACAGATTGATGATTGATGCATAAACAGTTGCTAAAAATATTTGTGCAGCAAAACGGACCTGACCTGTTTATTGATATGAATTTAGCCAAAGCTCGTGATATGACATACATCTCTCCTGATGCATGACGAAAATATCTGTTCCACAAGAGATTTAATTATCATTTCAAGAGGAGATAAATAGTTTGAAATGACAAAAAAATGGTGGTACTTAGTGCACTCATACAGAGTTGTGGCACAACTGAAATATTCAACTTGCATGCAAGCTTTGCTTGGTTATTATCCTCACTAGCACATGACATAATTGACTAATCCTTTGCAATGAGCCAACAACTACGGATTTTGATATAATTATGTATATTCCACATCATATGATAGGCTTCTCCATTAAAGAATGTTTTGAAAAGCAAAAATTAGAATACCTATTGCAATTTTTATTTACGGGATCAACAAACACAGCACTGCAGAATACCAAGCAGCTATTTGAAACTAAAGAATGAATGCTGTGTCATCCAGTAAAATTAATGCAATTGTTTAATCATATGAAATAACTGGTTGGTTGGCTTACGATTTTTTGTCACCAAACTTCCACCATTCTGATTCATACCATTTATGGTTCCTGTCAACATTCACAGACAAACAGTATGAGAACCATCAAATTTATTCTATATAAGCATATGGAATTTTAGCAGGTAAGGGGCTCACTGTTCGGAGAAAACTTCGCCTGATTTCATGCACCCCATGTAAAGACGAGGTTTGTCCAAATGAGTTGCAAGCGTAGCACCCAAGGCATCTGTGCAGGAAGAAACATTTAAGTAGGAAGAGATAAATAAGTATAAAAATAGGGCCAAGAGGCACAAAATAAAATATTATCTTATAATCAAAACAATAATGTTAACTAAGTGGGAAGAATGATTGCCACATTCATGAAGAATGATAAGATCGATTGTGGATCCGCCACAAGAATACGGATGTTCTTGATAAGGATCTAGAATTGGTTCATCCAAATAACCAAGAGGAGCAAAACTAGCTCTCACTTCAATCGAAGATTGAATATCAAACTTAAATGTTCCTAAAAAATGATAACAAGATTGTTATTTATACCTACACCTATGAAGAACATGATCCATCACCTATAAGGCCCAATATACAACTCCAATATAAGGCAGTCTAAATTATAAAGCAGTCTAATAAGAAACTAGAAAAACAAGGAGCATTATACAACTCCAAAATAAGGCAGTCTAAATTTTTAACTAAACATTATTACAATCAAAATTGACTAAAGAAATATTAACATATCTGTCCTTGTTAGTTATGCGTTATCAGTCATTAAATCAAGTTACACTAGAAACATTGCTCCATTTCACGCACCTTGGTTAAATCCTATGGTTGACATCATTTCACCATCATTTTATATGGACTCTAGTTACTTAGATTGTGAGACTTGTGAACAACTATCATACAATTTTCTATTTTTCTTATTACTTTTAGAAACCTTTAAATCATAAATTTTTCCAACAAAGCATCAACGTGTCCTCTTAAACAAACTGATTTCATATTGTTTTCTAACCCAACTAAGGAAAGTATCCAATGAGCATGTGCCCGAGCAAAGCAACTACTGATTTATTGTTAAACTTATGGAATCTAGTGTTTTAGATGTGTTTTGCACATGCATTTTGAATTTGATAACTGGATCATCCAATTAAAAACTTGGATGTTATCTTGAGAGGTATTTGTTTCTTCCATTTTTAGTCGAAAGAAGACAACAATTTTAAAAACAAGTGTATGCCTTTTTATTTGTTTTCTGAAATTTCTCTGCAACTAAACAAAAGAACCAAAAAACCGAAATCAAATCATACCTATTATGCAACAAGAACAACAACCAAAACCTTCTGTCACTAAAAACTTAGCAACTAGACAAATAAAAATAAAGCGGGGGCATGACCCGTATGAAGAATAAATACCCCTAGCCATGATTCCAAGTTGAGATGGAGAGAAAATGCTGAGAGAAGAACCAGAGAGAAATGCTAGGAATGACAAGGGAAAGGAAGATTGAGAGAAGGATACAGGGGTAATTATGAAAATTCAATTGATATCTTTGTCTATAAAAGTTTAAAACCTGATTCGTGACTCCATATCTTCTTCTGTCAGTGGGTTTCTTAAGAAGCTAGGAAATATAGCTATCAAAAAACTTGATTTTTTAGGGGCTTCTACATTTATCTAGCAGCCCACCCAAACACTAAAGTGATCTAAAGTGCTTTTATTTGGGACTACAGTTATAGGATTCAAAGAAAACGGTAAAATTATCCATAATTTATTAAAAGGTCATTAAGAATCACTGCAAGCTCAAAGTCATATGATCATATACCCATTGGTACAAACAGGGATTTCTCTAATGCATAGAATGGTTTTTCCGTACAGAAGAAACATATAACAAAAAAGTGACACATTAGGTAAAATGCATTATAGAAAAATCACTTCATCCGGTTAAAGAAAAACTAACCAATATTTACATAAACATCATCATTGACTTTAGCATAAAACTCCGCATCCCATTCTTCTGCAGCGTGAGCAAAAAACAATTTAGCCTTCTCTGGGTGTCCCTGGCTTCCTTCTACGTGATCATCCTGACAACAGAAGTGTTGAAGGTGATGAGTTAACTAGCTTATATTGTTTACTTTATGCTCTACTCACAGGAAGCACCAAAACAAATGTTTATAAGAACCAACCATATTCAGCAACTACGAGTGCAAATGTGTTGCTTTAACCTCATATTTGCCTGCTTATTTAAACTACTGATTGAAAAAACATAAAGAGTAAAGCATTCAAATTGATGTCAACTCAAGATTGGTGTAGGCACAGATATATATCAGTCAATTGTGTTACTGATGTTTCAATACAATATGAGATTTTAACCAGTGGAAAAGAAGATTAAAATAATGAAATACTCATTGCAATAACTATTTAAGAAAATACAACAGTGTTTGAAATTCCAAAAGCTCCATTTCCAAATTAAGAATGAGAAAATTCAATTGGACTTTTACAGAAAAGTTATTGCCAAATGATTACCTAGAGAAAGAGATCCAATAAAATTTTCTGTTGTAACAAAATAGAAATTTTCTAAGCAGATAAAGTATGAAGGCCTTGATTAAGATATACATACAAGAATTAGGAAGTCATTCGTCAACCTATTCTCACGATCAATGTCTTTATCCTGACTGTCCCCACGTTTTGGACTGCAAAGTTATATGAAATTCATAAGAACCGCTTCCAAGTTACAGTTGATCCCCCCTAGACCACCCAAAAATAAAACCAAAAACCCTGACAAGTTAAAACTAAGAATTCCAACCTTCTACCAATAACAAACCGCACGATAATGCCCTTTCCATCTTCTATTTTCTTTAAAGCTGCACCTACAAAGATAATGCCTTTAAATTAAAACTTTTCTGAAGCACAATGTTAGTGCAAAAACTGTAACACGTTTTATAAAAATCTGGAAGAAAATTATTCAGATATGCTAGAGCACTACATCTTTCATGAAATTTCGCAATAGCTATGCTCAGAATCGGTCAATAAACAGTTACATATGATAGTACTATAAACCAGTTACATTACAGAGTTTTCTCATTATTCATTAGCAATAGCAGTTGTTAAAGGAATTAAATATGTATAAGGATTGTCCTTTCTATGTCAAAATGTAAGAGATGACCGTTTTTCTCAGAGGCAGGAAACCGAAAAAGGGAAAGTTTGTCATACACTCTATGTGCACATTAACTCGTTATCAACTTATGCAGGAAAGAAAAGGCTATAATTTCATGTTATTGAACTCATACCAACTCATGTTAAAGCCATTCATTAGAATTCAGGCTTCACAAAAACTCTTTACATCAAGTGTATACTCAGCTAAAAAGAGATACATTTATGGCAAAGTCATTTACAATGGTACAAACTTGCAGAATTGAGCAAGAGAAAGAAAAGAATAATGTTACCACTTCCCATCCAAGCCTTACGAATGGCATCTCTATTCTTCCTTCGCCCAAACTTTGTGAGTATACCTATGACTACCAAGGGTCGTCTCTTAGAGTAAGTCCCGTTGGTCTCAATTAATCCCTTTGAAACGAAGCCCTCTTGTTTAGCTGCAGCAAGTTCCATCTCTAACGCATCAAGCTTCTTATGTTGTTCCCTAAACGACGCATTATCAAACCGTATAGTCACAAAATGAAGTTGAGAAGCTTACAAACACCAATGAAATCGCTAACTTTTTGCTAATTTTTGTAACAGGTAAATTTAATTCACCTGCAGGCTATGATCTTCAATGTATCATCCACTGATATAGCAGATTGTCCCTAGAATGAAAAACATTTGGTTAACTTAGCCAGAACAAAAAGTAGAAAGGCATGTCCAAGTCCTAGTGAGTCAAACTCGATGCGTGTGTGTCTCTGAAAGAGTGATCTCAATAAATCACACTGCTAAGCCTATGTTTGGTTTCAGGTTTGGTTACTCTCGAGTAGAATTGATTTTGCCTCTAAAATTAATTCAAACTTGAAGCTAGGATTTGTAGCTCATGACTCCAAACATGATTTTTACACAAATTTATTGTTCAACTCACTTTTACGTGAACGTATCTGAACATAAACCACTTAACATTCAAGTCACTGATAAAGTAAAATCATTTCATTCAAAATAACTTTTTATCACCACAAAACTAAACAGCGTGAGTCCTTAATAAAAATTTGCACGTGATCAAATTAAAAAAAAAACATAAAAAAATCAGATCAAATTCGAATTCATATGCAATTACACAAACAACGAAAATTGAGATCGCTAACTTTATTCAGAAGCAATGATTAATTCCGAAATGATAATAATTAATTAATAAAAGTAAGAATTGATCGATAAATAGTAATTGAAGTAGAAAAACTGAAGAAACGAGAATCGATTAAATGAATTAAGTGAGTAGTTACTGACCTGGCCAGTGATTCGATCAAGCTCTTTGATGAGATAAACACGATTCTGTGCGTCTTGCCACAACCTGAAAAAGGAAAATTGAGATTAACAGAGAAAAAGAGAAGCGATAATGAATGGATAAGAAGAGAAGAAAGAAGAACCTTCCAGCGACGTAGATAGAAGCGAAAGTGGCGAACATTGAGATGAAGAGTGCAGGGATTCGAGATCGATTCGCCATATTGGAGAGTCTGTGGCTCGATCCCTTACTCTGCATTTTGAATTTCGAATCCAATTCTGTTGAACAATGTTCTTCTGTGATACTACTTCTCGTGAACAAAGTCACCAACCTCACAAACAACTATTTTCAAAATAAATTCAATTATTCAAGTTTTTTCTAATTTGTTTTTGCCTTATAAGTTTATTTGACCAATAAAAAAGTTTTAATAAACAAATGAAGCCGATTTTTTAACTAAAAAAATCTAAAGATATTAATGTTATTTATTTTTTTTTATAAAAAGGTGTATTTCTTTTTTGACCAAAATAAACTAGATCAATTCATTAGCATTAAACACTAGGAATATTAATAAAGAGAGAGAAAATTGATTAGAGATGTGGAGAAATACTTATATGAACACAACACCAAATCAAAATCACTTAGGCACACACTCATTAAAATATTTATCATTTAATTATTTCAAAAAGATATATTTTTT
>Ga0315914_1004826_pt1 | contig 19954 bp, 19 predicted proteins | sample MpolenodulesMG_FD_203920 | JGI IMG/M metagenome (GOLD analysis project Ga0315914, IMG submission 203920) | Medicago polymorpha root nodule microbial communities from Los Angeles, California, United States - elongated nodules | ecosystem: Host-associated > Plants > Roots > Nodule | place: USA... | reverse complement strand
TAATTTGTTTAAGTTGTACAATCTTTACAAATCTGAACATGAATCCTTTGCTGGCCCTTCGGGCAGCACCAATTCCTCTGTTGAACAACCTAACATTCCCAAAAATCCATCCCTAAATGCAAGGGCAGATGCCTATAAAGAACACTTGAAAACAAAAGAAACCATTGTTCAACAAAATGACCTTGAGAGATACTTGAGTGACCCTCCAGAAAATGATGATGCAAGCTTTGACATTCTTACTTGGTGGAAGAAAAACTGTGTCCGTTACCCTGTTTTGGCAACGATGGTTAGAGATGTGTTGGCCACATCGGTGTCATCAGTTGCTTTGGAGAGCGCATTTAGCACTGGGGGAAGGATTTTAGACACATATAGGAGCTCATTGAGTCCGGAAATGGCAAAAGCTTTGATTTGTACTCAGAATTGGTTGAAACTTTCTTTCGTCGACTTCAAAGATCTAAATTTGAGCGAAGAGTATGAGCTGTTGGAAAATGTTGTGGCATGTAAATTATTAATTTGTCAATAAATTCATATGTTTATTATGCGTATTTTATATTGCTTAATTATTTGACTTGTTTCTCATATATTGTTTTCCATGCATTTTAGAAATTGGACAAGTCTTGAGTGGAGTTGATTTTGGTCCTGCTGGTGTTGCACCAACAACTGGGCTCTAATTCCATTTAATGGTAAAAAACATTAATTTTTTACTATTTAATATATTATGTACTGCATATGTGTATATATATTTATTTAGTGTAATTTTATGTTATGCAGGAATAACTTTTTTTGGGATATTTTGGAGTCAAATGTGACTTATACTGCACAGCACATGCCTATGGTTTTTGATAATGAAGTTGATGTGGAACCTGGTAGTTTTGCTTGGCTCCATGGTGTTGGATTTGCTTGTTAAACTGGTTTATGCTTACATATTGGTATGTTCATGGCTAACTGACATGTTATAAACTTGATGCATAGTGACATTGTTAAATTTGATATATATTGTTATGTTATTAGATTTGGTGCATATTGACATTGTCAAATTTGATATATACTTCTCTGTTAGATAATTTGATGCATAAAAACATTGTTAAATTTGATGCATAATGTTCTGTTAGATAAAATGATGCATATTGACATTGTTAAATTTGTGCATACTCTTCTGCTAGAAAATTTGATGGCAGGTAAACATGTTATCTAGTATGTTTAGAAAAGCATGTGAGACTTAGTAAACTATATTGTTATTATGTTATTGAGTTTACTTTGTTCATTTAAATTGAGCTTCATCTACATGGTTACTGTTAGGATTAATATATGAATTGAAGCTATCACCTAATGGCTGTGCATTAGAGACACATGATGTGCATCAAAGCACATTGATTGGCCACATAGAAGAGGTGCATCAGCTATCATCCAATGCTTGTTTACATTATTATTGAAGTCTATTCTGATTGTGCAAAAAGCAGGTTGGTTTTTTACGTTTGTTATATTATTTGTTTTTCAAATTTATTTTGATGCTTAATAAAAAGCTTTACTTTTTTTCTTTCTTTCTTTTTTCAGACCTTGCTGCAGAGTTACACCATGTTGAGCATCAACATACTGTAGTTTTCATATTCAATATTGAAGATGACTAAATGTTTTAATCTTACATTTGGATGACTGTAATATAATATACTTTATACTTGTGACTTAGTTTAAATACATGTTGGCTGTGTTGTACTAGTTTGTAATGTGCTTTGAATTGATGCAAGCATATTACAATAGTATTAATGGCCTCGACCCCAAAGCGGTGTTCTATAATTATTAAGGGATGGCCTTAAATAAATGTTTGGTGAATGACATGAATTTTATGTTGAACTTTACTCTTATTTTAGGATATGATTAGCCCTCAAAATGTAAGTGAATAAGTACTGAACTCAGGCCCAAACTAGAAAAACTATAGGCAAATGCTAGAATTTGTGTTTTCAGTTTTAATGTTAAAAAAATTACATAGACTGAATTTTAATTGCCCATTTTACAGTAAACCGACGGTACCCACCCGATCTTCCGCCTTATCCGATTAAACCGAAACCGACTAAACCGATACATAAATCAGTCGGAAATGGGCCTTGGAATTGAAACTGTGGGCTTGTTCGGTTTCAGTTTTTCGGACCGATTTCTGACCAAAACCGACCGATGTCCAGCCCTAGCTACAACACATTGCCTGCATGATGTAAACTAGGACATGGTTTTGGTTTTGTCTATAATACTACTCATGGTCATATCAAGAGAAACCAAAGCAAAAGTACAACACTACAAATTGAAGCTTTTTAGCCGTAAAAGAAAATTGACCAGCTTGCAACTTCCATACACACACGTGCGAGACCACGGGCTCATGATTCAAAATGATACACACGTGAGAGAACAAAGATTATGTACTGTTGTTTCAATCTCATGAATGGACCTACAAAGCAAATACGCTCCTCACGTGGGAACACAAAGGCAGGCAAATTCAATGAGTACTTCTCTGCCTATAAATACCAAGCATACTACAAGGCAGAAGGCACCGAATTTTGAGAAAGCAGCAAGCATGCAAATATCAAATGCTTCAAAAGCACTCTCTTTTTGTTCTTAATTTAAGATACCAAAAATTGCTCTTTTGTTTTGAGCTCCTTTAGCACAGCACAAATATTTCATTGTGTCCAAGTAAGAATTTATTTCTTGTTGGATTGTTGAAGAAATAGTTTAGCTTGTTGATTGGTTTTAATTTTTTTTGAAAATGATTTTAAGGATAGAAAGCCAAAGTGGCAAATAAATAAAGTGGATTTAATTGAACAAATAAAGTCTAATATAGTTAAATTGATTGAAGTTTTTTTTTTAAGAAAAAGATGAGGAAGCTTTACCCCCTGTAATATATACCACTTTTGTTTTTGCCCCCTGTAAAATATTATTTTTGGATTCCGTCCTTGTAAAATAAAGATTCTTCAGAAATAGACCCTGGCCCATCCAACTCATCAGATTCGCTGATATGGCATGTTGACTCAACTTTTTTTATTACGTGGCATGTGACTGTATAATTAAATTGGATTACATAAATTAATAAAAAAATCGATTAATTAATTAATTAAAAAAGAAGAAAAGAAAACCCATAATTCATGGAAAAGAACAATCTGAATTTCTCTCTCTCTCTCTCTCTCTCTCCCTCCTTTCTTCAAAGTTTCAATTTCTCTCTTCTCTCTTGGCTCCCTCTCTTCTATTCCTCTCCATTCTCTTCTTTCTTCAAGAAAAACCTTCATCTTCTGATTATCCCATTTATCTCCTCTATAACTAACATTCAACCCTTGTTTTCAAGCACCACCATCAACATCCAAAAGCTCAATCTTATCATACAAGTGATGATTTCTTTGGTTTTATGAAATGTGATGAACGAGATCTAAAACGGGTTGTGATTGATTTTGGCACACCAAATCTGATCTGGAAACACAACACAAGTGTGTGTTTGTGTTTCTGGATGTGTTTATTTGTTTCCCTTTTACTGTTATCGCCAAAAATAGATCTGAAAACGTGACGAAGTTTTTTGTGAAATGCCTAAAGTCCAAATTTTTGTGAGGTTGAAGATGATGAAAAATTTGGGGGAAGATGAATTTGTTGCATCGTGTTGTTGTGGTGTGTTGTTGGATTTGGTTCACGGGCGGAAATAGAGGAAGAAGAGAATAGAAGAAATTGTTGTTATGTATGGATTTGGGAAATTTTTTTGTTGAAATTAAAAAGGGTTAGGGATTTGGACTGTGAAGAAGAACTGGTAATTGTTCTTGTGTTTGAGCGAAGAAGAAAAGGGTTAATGGATTTCAGCTCTCTCTCATTATACAACGATTTCTCTCTCTCAATTTTTCCCTCTTCTATAATCGATACAGATGTTTTTTTTAGAACTTGTAATTGTTGTTGTGTTTGTCTCTGAATTGATTATTACTAAAAAAAATCATTCACTAGGAAGGTACAATACATACAAAACAAATAAATCAAATAAATTCTTGGTCTAGATCCGGAAAATGTGTTGATGAAGATCCGTTCGATTAAAATAAATGGTCGGGATTATTTTATTGTGTGAAATGGAGTTAAAATCTAAGCCATCCGATCTCAAATCAACATATGTTGTTTATTACATCGTGAAACTGTGTTGATACTTTACAGCAAGGAAACTTAATCCACGAATTTTAGAGGTTCAACATACTCATGTCTTAGACTCAAAAGAATATATACAAATGTATTTATATTTTTGGTAGATAGACGAAACAACAATAGTCATTAGAAATTTACACATCTAAGTGGAGAAGTCGAGGTTCAGACCCAATCACAACGTCTTACCTAACAATTTCAACATTTTAATCAATTGAATTAGTACTTGTGGACTACAGAAATATATATTCTATTAACGTTCATATATGAATATTTGTGAATGTTTTAACGTTTATAGGGGGTTTAGTTGAATACTCTCGAAAGGGTTGGATTCTTCTCGATCTTATCTAACAAAAGTGTTATCAACACTCACTTTAAGACTCTATTTCCAATATGTTATCTCAATTGATAAAATTATGTAAATGTCGTCACTTTATATGAGGATTATTTTCAAAATGGTGAGATCTACATTAATTTTACTACAATAAAAGAGAGTGTAATGTTGAAATAAGTGCTAGAGCAAGCATGATAGCACTCTCCAATATAATAAATAGTAGAGTAATTCTAGATCTTGTTGAGACTTTGACATTTAATTTTGAGGCTAGTGCGTATCAACAACCACAAAAAACTATATTGTTCAAACATTGATTCTTGACAAGTTAAAAAGTATGATTCCAGCGTGTTCATCCGAGAAACGAGTTGATGTATGTGTCGTCTCGTTGCTCGCATATGTCGTGCAAATTAACAATGTCAAACGATGTCTTCGAATACCCGAATATGAGATACTTTTTGTGTGGCTTTAATGAAAAAAAGTGTATGTTTTTTATAAAAAGGCTTTCATCCTTACAATGAACTTGAAGTTCAAGGTTTAAAAAAAAAGTTCTGTAAAAAGAAAAATAAAATGTTTAATGCATGAATGTAAATGTGCGAGTAAAATAAAGTGCATAAACTTAAAGGTGCGAGAAAAGTAAAGTGTATGAAAAGTAAATGCGTAAGAGATTAAAATGCAGAAAAGATAAATTGATTTGAAATTTAAAGAAAAGAAAAATGACATACTTAATCATGTATAGATAATCAACTGCTATCCTATTTTTCAGGTGTGATTTTTGAATGCATTAAACAGTCCTTATTACAGTTCTCAAACCCCCCATTTATAGCAAAATATGGCAACTTCCACGGACATGCATATTTGTCACGTGTCCTAGGCTAATAACTATCTTGGACACTACATAGTTTTGCAGTGTTAGCTTTATTTCAACGTGGATGTACGCGTTCTTGTCGTCGACAATTCTACTTGTTGTGTAAGGCTTATTACTTTTTATTTATTTGCTAAGTCTACATGTTTTCCTACACCTTGCATGCACTTAATTTCTCCTTTATGTTTATATTTACTTATCAAAATACAATTAAATTTGTCCCACCAACACTTAGCATCACACTCTATCACGCATTCTCTAACGAACACTCTCATCATTTAAAACTAACGTATAGAAAGGCACTTTATACATGTATTTTCTCTCTTTTTGTTGCATTAGTTGAATAAATTATGATCAATAATTTTTATGAAATTTTGATTTTGATTAAAATTATATATATAGATATTTTGCATTTTCATATTGTAACAAACTATAAATAACTTTTTCAATGACACCAAGAATATTGCAACAATATCGCAAATATAATATAAAGGCTAAAATATGGTTTTTGTCCCTGCAAATATGCCTCGTTTTGGTTTTAGTCCCTATAGTTTTTTTTTTAGATTTTGGGACTATTTTCAAAAACAAAATATTTTGCAGGGACCTTTTTAAAAATCAAAATATTTTGCAGGGACTATTTTTCTACAAAATGGGTTTAGTCGTCATGTGTCACGTGTGCAAATCATCACAAAAATGGGGTCAGGGACCAAAACCAAAACAAAGCATATTTGCAGGGTCCAAAAACAACAACAAAAAAAAACTACAGGGACTAAAACCAAAATGAAGCATATTTGCAGGGAGCAAAACCATATTTTAGCCTAATATAAATTCTTATCGTTTTGAATTACAACAACAATGTAACATTCTTATAGGCAAATTTGTTCAAGAATATAATTTTAAGTGAAAAAGTTAGCTTAAAACCATCTATTCTCTTTATATATAGTATAGATTCACACGAGTCCCACTCTCACCAAATAATGTAGCTCTTATATAAATTCGGTGGAACTCATATGAATTTTGATCAATAAAACAAGAGTGTGCTAGAAAAGTATAAACTAATCTCATAAACAATTGTGGTTGTCATATATAGTTTGACATTCCACTCACACCCGCTATGATTTGAATTCAAGCAGTGACGAATCCATGAATTTTGAAAAGTGGGGGCACCATATATATTAATTGGAAGCATTAATATATATTCAGAAGTAGGGTTGGGTTGTTGTGTCATGTGTGATATAAGTGCGGGCTAAGAGAGAAATGTGTTATAAGTGTAAGCCATTTGGTCTAAATGTCTACTATTACTATATTATTCTACTTAAAAATAAAAATTTAAAATATTTTGTGTAGGCACAAACCCACGCAACAACGTACATGCATCTGTCCTTGGATTCAAGTCTAAATTCCACAATTGATAGGTTATGTGTTCCCCTAATTATTATTATTTTTGGGTATGAACCTGATATCTTCTGCAGTCTCTCAAATTTTTTTAACAATATTGCATTTTCAATGTCGGATTCAAATTATAACCTCTGATTAAACTGGAAGAGATTTCTTTACCATCGATCCAGATGTTCTTAGGTAAAAAAAAACATAAATCAATCTCATACATAAATAAATAATATATATATATATATAAGGTTTTGTTGACTATGTGATAGTACTGCCTCCCCTGAAAAAAGAAATAGTATTGTCTCAAACACATGTCCTCCCTCCAACATTTTTCTCCTTGTTTACTTAGAAATCCTATGAAAGAGTGCCATGTGGAAAGTAATACGCATCATCTTACCTCATTTCCCAGATCTTTAATATTATTATCAATATTCATATTCAAGTTCCTTCTCCTCACACAACCAACTTTTTTTGTTTGGAGTAAATTAATATTTGGTCTTAGTCCAAGCTAACCATCTTTGTTGCCGAGTCCATTGCATCTCACAAACTCTGACTTCAACTTAATAAGAATCAAACCCTCTCTCTTATAATCTCCACACACCTTCTTTTTCTTTAATACAAATTTGTGGGCATGAATACTATTGTTAGAGGTATAGAGGACTCTCCTTTGATACTCATCTAACCACTTTCTTTGTCTCTCAAACACTTTCTCCTTAATTTATTATTATTATTTATATCACAATATGGAAGAAGAATTCATTTGCAATGATGCTATAGGAAACTCTAGTTTTGTTGAAATTCCACATTCTTCTTCTTCTTCTTCTCAAGTCATGTCTTTTAATGGAAAACGACTAATTATGGATGAGGTTGATTTCTTTGCAGAGAAGAAAATGAGTCCAGTTAATGACCTAACACTGCACCAAATGGAGCATCATCACGTAGATGTATGTATATATTGGCAAAAAAGAAATTGATGAACTCATAATTATTTGATTAATTTCAATAGATATCTCCATTTTGCAATTTTATTTTATTTTTTACGAAGAGTTAATTTAGCTTATCGTTGTTGTTGATTTTTTAGACTAGTTTAGATCTTCTCACAAAGATTTCTCCTAGCAACAAACTGGATCATACAGAATGTTCCAATGCAAGGAACGAAAATGAGGTATGTTTTTCTTCTATAGATATTGTTTTGATTTTTTGAAGAAATGTGTATATACATGTTAACTATGGTTTTTTATTTTCTTTCACATTTATCACAACATACAGCTTTCTATATTTTTCTATCATCCATCACATCTCATTCTTCTTTCGCATTGAGCTTTAATTACAATCTCATATTGGATTGTATATGTGATATGAGTTCAACAATGATTATAATTATATGTGTAGGAAATCCATCACTCAAGTTAAACAAAAAAAATACGGTTTTTGTCTAATGAAGACTAAATAATTAGAACACTCTAATTTTTTTTCCACAATACATGAACTTTTCTCAAACGCCTAACACCTAACAGTGCAGGTTTTCTACACCATGAAGGTATATTAGGTATGTTGTGATATGTATATTCCATATTTGTCGATAGTGGGCTTCGGCCCTCTTTGTAATAAAAAAAAAGAAAGATACGTTATCAGTTAATTATAAATGATATATTTGTATACTGTGTCAAATACGTTGTCGTATTTTAGATGTTCAAATAGTATCTCTCTATGGCATGGTCAATTCTTATTCATTAAGAATATATTTTTCCTTTTGTGTATACAGTATGCTGCTGTGGTAGCTAAATTGCACCAAATGAATGCTGAAAATCAACGTTTGAGAGAGCTAATTGATAGGCTTAGAATTGATCACAATGCCCTAGAAGAGCATATTATGCAGCTGAAGCAGAAACAGAATAAACATGAGGTAGTTCTATTCTAAAAGAAATCAACTAGTTCCCGCCGGATTTAATTACAGGAAAAATAATTAATTATAATCATATTGAGGATATCAAGTAACCTCGTTTATTTATTTTTTATTTATAATGTAAAAAATCATTGCATTTCTTAAAGTATCCTTTTTTTTTCTTTCTGTCACAGTTTATAAAGACTTGTTTCATTGAAAGATGTTTAAAGCATAACATAGTATGGTGACATTATTTTCTAATTTTTTTTTTATTACTAAAGTGACATTATCTAGTTGTTGCTTATATTTTGGTTTACTAAATATAACTACTTTTTGTTTATACATTGTTGGAGAGTTTGGGGAGAACCAAGAGCAGCAATGAACAAAACGTTCAACATTTTTTCCATTTCTAGTTAACATGAAACTAACCACTCACACTTGAACTCTAACAATCCTACTCTCAAGTGTGAATCACTCACATCGTTAGTTTCATCCACACTAGTCACTCTTCCATTGAAATGAACCATGACTCTGATACCACTTGTTGAGGAGTCCGTTGAGTATCGGAAACAGTAATGGGTTAAACGTTCAAGACCTCTAAAAGAGTTTGACTCATCTTTTTTACCCAAAATCTTAAGACATTAGATATGAGTCAACTCCCTTTTATATTCATATTTCCTCCATTCATAGTCGATATTGAACTTAAACGCTCATACTTGAACTTCAACCTATATGTATGTCTAGAGTTGTATTTTTGTTTGTAACTACTCAATAATCAATTTTTTTTGTATGAGGAAAAACCTTTAAACTGACTAATTTTTTTTTAAATGAATTACATTCAACTCATCAATGCCAAGAGGGCAAGATGAGAATTGAAACCACAAAATAATTGCAATTATCAAATATTTGTGTATCTGTCATTATCATTTGAAAATAATGTAAGTAGTATTAATTAGATACTACAATAAAAATTAATTATATTGCATTGAAAGTTGAAAGTATTGTTTATTTTAAAAATTGTTTTTACAAATGGACTAACATGTGGGTAAAAAAGAAGAAACTAGCTAGTTTAGTGACTAACATGTGGATTTGGTTTTGTATAGATTAACGATGAAGCAACTGAAGAAAAGAATGGTATGAATATGATTCCAAGGCCATTCTTGCACATGAGTTTTGGTGACAAGGGTGAACCTTCACAAGAGAGAAAAAACATGGTTGACTTGATGGAGTGCAATAAAAAGAGTACTCAAAAGTTTTGCAACAATGGAGTTATACGAGAGAAGACTGAAAGGGAAGAAGATCATCATGAGAATTCACCAGCTAATAAAGCATTTCAAGGGTGGCTTTCAAACCAAGTTCCAAGGGTGAATTCTTTTAAGGGTGTAGATGATCAAGCATCAGAATCAATGATTAAGAAAGCTCGTGTCTCGGTTAGAGCAAGATCAGAAGCTAATATGGTCAGTGTCAAATTAATTAGCCAATCATGCTTGTATATGTCTTTCAAAACTCTTCAATTAGTGATATCTCACATCTCTAATTAATTAACAAATTTTAGCATAGATTAGTTTGGTGAATATTAACTAATAGAAAAGGTTGAAATAGTGACGGAAAAGGCAAAAATATGTCTCTAACTTCGTCGCGAAGTGTTTAATTCAGTGAGCAATTTTATTTTTTGTCTCAAATTTCAATCGTTATTTCAAATTTGGTGAATTCCTTCGAGATTTTCAAACTGGTGCCAACCAAGTCTTTCTTTCAGTAGGGTCGACAAAAGGATTGTGATCTTCTACTTTTGAAGGATGGTATCGTTAATATCTTGGACAATTTTCAAACATCAGTCCGCACAACATTTATCAAACTGGTCCACCGTAGAACTTGTCTACATACTAGTGTATATTGCATATATATTGTTGAAGTACAACAATATTGTGTGCTATATGAATTATAATTGCTGCTAGACTAATTTTCTTTTTGATCAATTAATGTATCACAGATTTCAGATGGATGTCAATGGAGAAAATATGGACAGAAGATGGCAAAGGGGAATCCATGTCCAAGAGCTTATTATCGTTGCACAATGGGGACTGCTTGTCCAGTTCGGAAGCAAGTATATACAATCTCTCTACCTTCTATGAAATTTGATTACATACTTTTATGTTCAGTAACATGCACATAACCTAGTTCAATAGTTTAGTAATTTTTTATAGAAGTTTAAATCTGACCCTTATATTTGCATGTATAAAATAAACTCTTTCAGGGTGGCTAGTTAAAGTAATTTAGATGATATACCAGTGTCATAAGCTTACATGTATAGAAATGAGTCAGTCCAAAATTAATGTAGTTCAAGTATTTTAATTTGGTTCTAATAGAAAAGTTACAAAGATTTGTTCCTTTTGGTCACTTATATAGGCTTGTTAAGATTCTTTTTATAACAAAAATAGTGAAGGGTAAAATTATTTTTAAAGTGACATTAATAATCGGCGACACTTAGGTTATCTATGAAAAAATTGTGGGTAATTTACTTGACCGATAAACATTAGCCACATAAGTATATTTTCAAGTGACACCCTCAAATTACCATTGACCCCACTAACAAATGCTCATTTTCATTTGGTGGGTAAGTTATCATTCTTTAAAGATAATATAGAAAAAACTTTAATAATCTTTTTATAACCTTTGGGAGGATTTGAAATATGTTCCTGAAGATTAAGGTCAAACTCTTAACCACTTAACCGAGACCTCGCGTTGACATATAAACTTATTAAGATCAAATTTAAGCTTCATAAAATTCTTAAAAAGAGACATTAATTTGATCAACTTGACTTAAAAGATCACTGCCAAAGTTATATACTCCTAACATGAATTTGCACAAATTAACTTATACTACATTTTAATTACTATGCTTCATTATTAAATATAGGTTCAAAGATGTGCTGAAGATAGAAGTGTTTTGGTAACAACATATGAAGGACAACATAACCATGCACTACCACCAACAGCAAAAGCAATGGCATCAACAACAACATCAGCAGCATCAATGTTACTTTCAGGACCAATGACAAGTGCAGATGGTTTAATAAATCCAACAATATTAGAAAGTGCAGCACTTCCTTGTTCACACACCATGGCAACACTCTCAGCTTCAGCTCCATTTCCAACTATCACATTAGATCTCACTGAAGAAGCTATCAATAATTCCTCACAAAAACAACTACAACAAAGTCAATTTAACCTCCTTCAACCCATTTTAGCTCAGAAATTTTTGTCAGCTCCAAATGTCTTTGGAATGGAAAATGCTTCATTTGCTGATACAGTTAGTGCTGCAACAGCTGCTATGACTTCTGACCCGAAATTCACTTCAGCTCTAGTTGCTGCCATAACTTCAATCATTGGAAGTAACTCAAATCCAAACAATAATGGTACTACCAATGGTCCAAGTGGTGACCATAATTGCAATAAAGCCTAATTTAAAGACTTCACTTGCAATATTAAGCATGGTTTTAAATTGCAGTCCACAACCGCAATTGTGGCAGCCGTGCAACGGTTTTTGAGCTCTTTTAATGGAATTGCAACTGAAATTTTGGTCGTATGTGTCGGTATTTTTACTATAAAGGTTAACTGTAACTGCGGTTGCAACCACAATTTAAGCCTGTGTTTGGAATGGGTAGTTTTTAATTTTTCCTATCCTCTTGGATAGATGGAGAACATGTTTCCAGTCATTCTTTAGGATTAGAAGGATCTCAGATTGATTAATTGTTGCCTTTACTATTCATTTGAACTATGTTTGTGGTCTAGAAATAGACATGCAAAATTTGGCATAGAGCTGTAATTTCCAAACCAATTAGGAAATAGTTAAATGCATTTTTATTTATAAAAAAAAAATTGAAATTGAAAATTGTGAGAAAATGCATTCAAATATGTAATAAATTAAATTTGTTTGAAATTTAATTATCCTTTCCATGTGAAAAAAAGTTGGATCGTTCTCCTTGTATCAGCTCACTTTGTATTTGGTTGGAATACCCTTTATGTTTTATCCTCGAAACTATGTTTTTCATTGAAAATGAAATCATACTCAAGAACACTTTGTGCAAGAGGGATAGTCTCTATTTCAAAAGCCAAGATTGGTCTTTTTTTTTTGAAAGGTTGTTTTGTTTTGTTATTATGGTAATAAGAGAGTATAAAACAATACAAAATATGAATGAAAAATTTGACCAAAAACAAGACAAACTATGTTTGAACTTTATAGTGACTTATTGTTTGGTGAACATATATGTTAGTTGTCAAAAGGAGCAAACTTATATAAGTTGTTCGACGCAAGTCCTATAAAATATATGGTATGAGACTTGAAATTCAACAATCTAGACCATTTATTATTCATTCAGGCTAACCCTAGATTTGTCATGGATATCCCACCTAAACTAAAATAAAAATGTAAAACTAAAAAAAAAAACTATTTTTTACTATTCTTTCATCAAACTATTTTAGTCGAGTGAATCATCAACTTCGTCCCTGAATTTTCACGGGTCGGCCAAATTCATCCCTCAATTATACGAAATATCAATTTAATCCCTGAATTTGTTAAATGTCAATCAAGTTAGTCCTTCTGTTCAAACGGAGCTGATGTGGCCGTTAACCTCTCACATGTCAGACGCCACGTAGGCAGGGACTAATTTGGCCGATAATAACAAACATTTCAAAGGACTAAACTGATTGATTTGCAGAAAATATTTTGGCTTTCTTTCCAAATGGCTGTTTTCTTCCCCAACGGCTCTTTCTTTCACAATTGTATAAAATTGGAACCCTACTTATTAATCTACACTCCAAAATCACCAAAATTTTCTCCAGTAATAAGTGGTCCAGTTCTTCCCCAATTCAAAAAACTTCAAACCCTAACTTTCTCGCATTGAATCTGAAAGTCAAAATCCTCAAAATTTCTTGAAGCAAAACTATTGAAATTGAATCTGAAATGATGGGGGTGGGAATATGGGAAAAATAGTTATGAAAGTCTAGCTTCATCTTCAAGCTCCAAGTTTAATGGTGATGTGAGAGTGCTTTATGAAGGTGAGAAAAAACACAAGAAGGGGGTTGAATTGTGTTTGCTTTTTCTTCATTTTCTCCTAAACTAAAGTCACTGTTCAGAATCTGATAGAGTTCAGCTTCTTTTTTTTGTTTTTGAAATTACTACTTCATTAATTAAGATACAAAATCATGAAAATACAAGGATTGGGCCTCAATAGGGACTTCTCCTATCCAAATCCTATTTGGGCCCATAGTTGCAATCTGGGCCAAACAATTGGCGACGACATTACCATTTCTCCTAACATGTGAAAACTTATAAGAGTTAAAGGTATGTAATAAAGACCTGATGCTACAGATAAGGTAACCTAAGTAAGACTCCTGGTCTTCTCTTTGTCCCAGTAGCATCTGAATCACCTTTTCATTATCACTCTCGAAATGAACTTTTCTAAATCCATGCTCCTGAGCGAAAAGGGTAGCTTGATAGATCCCCTCAAGCTTATGCGGTGGTTGGGCATGCAAACCCTGGTCTCCTCCGCGTTCCAATTGCGATGGCCGCCCCGGATTCTTCACGAGCAATAACACCAATACCCGAGAAATCAGAAGAGGTAAGATTAACATCACTATTAACTTTGATTATTCTGGGATCTGGTTTAATCCATCTCACTCTGTCGCGACCTCGCTTAGGCTTTGAAAGGGGTAATCTGCCATCAGAGTGAAGATCTGCAGTAATCAAGAGCAAAGGATCTGGAGCTTTAGCTTTGTTGAAGTTGAGGATGCTGTTTCATGCACGCTTAATGATAACTTTGCCAGGTACTTCAATGTTCTCGAAAACTTTCTGATTCTGAGCATGCCAAATGCTATATAGTAAAGCTGCTAGATTGATAATTGTGGATTTATCGTGTTTGAGAATGAAGCTCAACAATCATTCATTGAAATTAGTATCAAACTCATCTTGTCTGATGATCCCTAACTGAGATCCAAAAAAATTTCTCTTTGTAAGTTCACACTTACGAAAGAGATGATCAATGGTTTCAATTCCGGCTTTACAGCGAGGGCATAAGAGAGAACAATTAATACCTTTTTTCTCGAGGCTATCTCTAACCGGTAGAGCATTATTTAATATTCTCCAAATCAACATTCTATGCATTGGGATAGTATCTAAACCCCACACTTTTTTCCATATGGACTCCATCATCTCTGAGTTAGAGGAACCTTGATCTCTGTTGGTTTTCCATTGTTGTATTGCCCTATACCCTGTTTTGACCGTGTAATCACCAATGTCTAAGTACATCCACATTTGAGCATCCTTTGAGTCCATGTGAGATAAAGGAAGTTGTCAAATTTGAATCCCTTCAAAAGGGATAAAAGTCTGGGGGGATTTTCTAGGATCAGATCATTCACTAATCTAGCATTCTGGTCAGTTGAATGCTTAGTGAGAACCTAAAATCCATTTTGATAAGGGAGCCATTTATCACTCCATATGTTGATAGAATTCCCATTGCCTGCCCTCCAACAACAACCTTTATTTAGAACCCAGATTGCTTGGTATAAGCTCCTCCAGGCATAACTAGGAGAGGTACCTAAACTTGCCTGAAGAATATCAACATGGGGAAAGTATTTAGCTTTAAAGACTTTTGCTATGAGGGAATCAGGTTTGGTGTGAAGCCTCTATACTTGTTTTGCCAGCATGGAAACATTAAAGTCCCTGATGCATCTAAAACCCAACCCTCCTTCAATATTAGATTTGAGAAGTTTTTCCTTCCTGACCTAGTGAATTTTCTTGCTATCCCGCTTATTACCCTACCAGAATTTGCACACAACACTTTCAATTTTCTCACAGATCTGTTGGGGTAGAATGAAGCATCTCATAACATACACAGGGATAGCTTGAGCTACTACTTTAATTAGGACACTCCTTCCAGCAAAGGAGAGGTTTTTCTCTTTCCACCCCTTTAGCTTCTTGACCACCTTATCCATGATAAAGTTAAAGTCCTGAACCTTTGATCTTCCAAATTGGGTAGGTTAACCTAAGTATTTTTCAATTTTCCTGGTTATGTAGATAGACATTTGAGAATGAAACTCTCGCTTGATGTCCTCCCTTAAGCTGGGACTGAAAACCATTTTAGACTTGTCCAGGTTAACTTTCTGCCTTGACATACTCTCATACAACTGCAGAGTTTTGAGAATGAAATTAGCCTCTTTAGGGTCAGACTTGCAGAAGAGTAAACTATCATCCGCAAAGAACAAATGAGATATAGGGGGAATTAGGGGCTATCTGAATCCCATGAAAGCTACCTTCCTTTTGTCCTTTAGTGAGGAGGTCATATAAGACCTCAACACAAAGGATAAACAAGTAGGGATAGAGGGGATCACCCTGTCTCAAACCTCTCTGAGGGATAAAAGCATCAATAGCCTGCCCATTAATAAGAATAGAGAAAGACACAGTAGTAACACACTTCATAATAATTTTGACAAGATTAGAGGGAAATCCCATAGTGATCAGAGTATGAGTAAGAAAGTCTCATTCAATCCTATCATAGGTTTTGGCCATATCTAATTTAATACCAACCAAACCTTTCTTAGAATTGTTGGTTTTATGAATTTTATGAAAGGCCTCGAAAGCCACCAATATATTGTCAGCTATCAACCTGTTAGATAGGAAGGCAATTTGATGATCAGAGACAATAAACGGAAGAACTTTCTTAACTCTATTGGCAATAGTTTTAGTTATAATTTTAAGAATCACATTGCATAAACTTATAGGTCTGTACTCAGAGGGACTATTAGGACTATTATTCTTAGGGATGAGAGTTATATAGGTATGGTTAATAATGGTGGGATCACCCCCAATATTAAGAATATGAAGGACAAACTAGATGACCTCTGTACCAATGAGTTGCCAATAAGTTTGATAAAATAGGGCAGGTAACCCATCTGGACCAGGGGAAGAGGTGCTTTTCATGGATTTCATGGCTGCCACCACTTTCTCTGGTGTAAAATCAGCATTGAGGTCTTCCACCATGTTCCCAGGCACTCTATTGTGAATAACATCTAGATTATTGTTCACATTAACATGATTAGAAGTTGAGAAAATATCATGAAGAAAATATCATGAAAATACTTAATAAAAATATCCTGAATATGAGGTTCATCATGCTAGAGTACTCCCTGATTATCACAAATAGAGTGGATTGTGTTCTTTTTCCTTCTTTGATTCTCTTTGAAATGAAAGAACTTAGTGTTATTGTCCCCATACTTGAGCCATTGAGTCTTAGCCCTTTGGGCCCACCAAACTTCCTCCTGTAACATAGCATATGAGAGTTTCTTTTTCAGTTTCCTGTATTTGTTGGATAATGGCTGCGTTTGGGATGACATTTTTTAACTTTCCCAACTTTTCTTGCATCTGTTTGATACTGAAAGATATATCTCCAAATTTCTTACTGCCCCATTTATGAAGTTGCATTAAAACATCATGATTTTTGTGAACACTATTCCTAGTTGTGTTGGCCCAAGACTTCTGAACAATCTTAAAGTTGTCCTTGTCATGGCTCCATAGTTCTTCAAATCTGTTATTCCTGCAAACAAACTTATCCCAGAACTCAAGCATAATAGGAGAGTGATCGGATGCGAACCTTAACAAATGATATTTTGTATATCTAGGAAAGTGGTTAACCCATAATGGATTTGCACAATATTTGTCTAGCCTTTCCTTAATATGTTGTTTACTCTCTTGGTTATTGGCCCAGGTGAACTTATTACCATGGTAAACCAAGTCTAGGAGATCACAATGATTAAGAGTGGATTGGAATAAATCACAGTTATTGTAATCTACATTCTTACCCCCAGCCTTCTCGGAACTGTTGAGATACAAATTGAAATCTCCCAAAACAAGCCACGTATCATTATGATAACTATTATAGAGATTTTTAATAGTTTCACAAGTAAGATATTTATTGCTTTGGGTGGGGTAATCATACAGACCCGTAGCATACCATTTATCATTAGTAATAGAATCAACAATGTAAAACTCAATAGACATTTTATTATGATTGGTAATATGCAAGTTTACGTCATTATGCCAAATAAGGGCTAAACCTCCAGACCTACCTCCACCTTCAGAGTTGCAGCTCACTAAGAAGTGATTCTGAAGGTGACCAAGACACAACTTACTAGGAATTTTGGAATCTGACTCTTTCAACTTTGTCTCCATAAGAAAAACCACATCTTGGCATTGGAACTTAAGGAACCTTTTATAGGCATGAACTGCATCAGGGTTGCCCAACCCTCTGCAATTCCAAGCTAATATCTTCATTGCCCTTGGTTGGCCTTGTCCACAAGGCCTGCCATCATCATATTGTCATTCTTGGAGTCTGTGAAGTTGAGCATAACTCCTGTTGTTGCTTCTGCTTTCCTTTTTAGCTTGGTTTGCTCCTTTGTAGGACCAGTTCCTGTAGGAGTCGTATTCTGTCTGTGCATTGCATCATGAGTCTGATCATCTGAAAATTTATCTTCAGTCTCTGTTTGAATTTTAAGTTCTGCCATCATATCAGTTAGCCCTTTGGGGATAGGGCTAAATTGACCACCACTCAAGGAGTTCCTGGGGTTGCTCCTGAAGGTCTTCTATGTTTTCTCTACAATTCTTCTACCATAGTTGTTGGATCTTAGCCATGCTTCTCTAGGGTTAACACTATCAGTATCTGCTTCCTTCCCTGCGTCTTGTTTTTCAATTTAATTTTCCTCAATATGTCCCACTAATCCATAGTAGAAACAGAACATTGGGAGATTTTCAAATCTAAAATCCACCCAAGTAACCCCATCAACCTCGTTTCCTATGTATCCCTGCTCTTATAGGATTACTGATATCAAATAGTATTTTTATTTTAACAAACTTAGCCTTATCTGGAAGCTCATAAACAGCTGATTCAAGCACTTCACCTATCTGACTGCCTAAAGCCTTTCCCATCAAGCTGATTTGTAGTGCAAAGGCAGGCCCCATAATTGGATCCAGAGGGGTACTTGAGAAAATTTTAATTCTTTGAGATTAACCCTTCTATCCCATGAGTGCACAACTAGCTAGGATTCCTCAAAATCCATGGACCACCCTTTAGAATCCTTTGAATATCTTGTTCTTTATCCATTGCAATTTGGTAACATTTATCTTCTAGTTCAATTATCTTGAGACCAGCAAGGTTGCCCCATATACCAAGAAGTGTATTGTTGATCTGCTGGAAAGGAATTATCTTTGTGGTCAAGAACTTCCCAATTACACTTTTCTAACATGATTTAACATTTTCTTGGACATATCTTTCTTGATAGTAAAAGAAAGGATCCTCTTTTTTTGACATTGGTGACTGTTTTTGCTTCTCAAATGGAGATTGTTGATTCTGTTGATTGTTGTTTGATGCATGACTTGTGGGTTGAAAATTCATTCCACTGCTAGTTCCAATTCCATGAGGATTAAGAGATTCAAAGTAGTGAAAAACGGTTTCCATGGTAGGGATTTGGACTTTTTGAATCTTGAAGGGTCTCAAAATATTACTATCTAGACTTTGGTTAGGAGAAGTTGGTGACTCAAGCATGGGTGCTTTGCCAAGATGAGAATTCATGACCAAGAAGACAGTAGGAATAAAGATTGAAACGGGACAAGGAATTACAACCTGGTGAACCCATAAACGAAAGAGTGAAATCCTAAAAAGAAAAGGTCTAAAAAAAAAACTGAAAATCATCCAAGGATGCAAACTAGAACCAAAATCCCAAAAAATCTCAAAGAGATACTAAGCAAAAGTTGAAAATCATCCAAGGATGCAAACTAGAATCAACAACCCAGAATCACCCTAAGGTGATGGAGGAGAACAACAAATTCATAAGAACCGAAAAAGGGAGAAGAAAGGAGAAAACCAGAAGGATTAACCCACTAAAGAGGAGAGAAACAGAGGAAAAGGATAGAAGGGGAGAGGAACAAGGTGGAGAGAATCAAAGATTCAGGAGAATAGTGATGAAAGAAACTAAGCGATGAAGGAGGATCTTGATTTGCGATTACAAATCTTGGAGTGTTTTTAGTTATTTATTGCTTTTTACATTGTTTTTGGTTCAGTTCAGCTTCTGAAGTGATGTTCAGAATCTAAATGCAGCGGATAAAAACAGAGAGAAAGAGAGAAGAAAGACACAAAACAATTATACAGGTTCCTTCCACAAAACCGGAAGTAGTCATTGTTGGAGTAAGCCCTAATAGCCAATCTATATTGATTGGGTTTGGCTTTGTATCATGATATTGATATAAATATATATTGTGAATATATAAATAATAAGGCATTTCTTT
>Ga0315914_1004823_pt1 | contig 19960 bp, 3 predicted proteins | sample MpolenodulesMG_FD_203920 | JGI IMG/M metagenome (GOLD analysis project Ga0315914, IMG submission 203920) | Medicago polymorpha root nodule microbial communities from Los Angeles, California, United States - elongated nodules | ecosystem: Host-associated > Plants > Roots > Nodule | place: USA... | reverse complement strand
TTAGGGAAACGAGTAATAAAGAAGCCAGCATGGATGAGTGACTATGTGTGTGAAAGAAAGGCCTAGAAGACCCTGATATGCTGCAATTTAATTCCTGATTTTCCTGCTGCAATTTGTTAGCTTATTTCCTGTTTTGTATCCTTTCTTGTTGCCTGATTGTTAGCATTCAATTCCTTTTAACAGCTGTGATGTAAACAAATCAGTATGCAAAATAATACGAAATGAATCTTTTTATCTCCCAAATTCTCTTTTCTTCCTTCCCTTAATTCTTGAGGAGTTGACACTCACTCGAAGAGTGCTAAAATCGGTGAACATTCTGCAGCAGAGTGTATCAGATTCAAATCGTTAATTTTTTTTTTGTGGAGAATTCACATCGTTAACTTTGCTCTGATCCTTAATCTAATTATATATGTTCCACGTGATTGATTATATGGTTGTGCTGGAACGGATCTAATCACCAATTTCATCTATCACTAATCCTTTATTTAAACAGTCGATGCTTACTTTCTTAATTTAGCAGCAAAATGGTGGAAGAATACAAACAAGAAGAAGGGTATTAACATCCATGAAAACAAATTAACGGAAAATGTAACAGAGTTAATAGCTTGGGAGGTGTTTCTATATTTTTGGAAAATTTAAGGGAGGTTTGTGTAAGTTTTAAAATTAAAGGGGATGTGAGTGTCATTTTCATAGACCTCATGAGAGGTGGGTGTAATTTTCCCTAATTATTATTAATTACCTTCTCTTTCTTCTCAAAATATGAAGTTGCACTTTGTGCTATTTCCATGTCCTTCATTATCGATCTCTGCAAATTATTTTTGTACAAATGTTTTCATTCATTGTTAAAAAAAACATCTTTACTCTGCAAAAAAAATTGAATGGTTACTTTTAATGTTTGTTACAAACAAAACAATATCAAAATATTAAAAAAAAAATTGAAAATTGGTGAAAATCATGTCCATGATAAAATCAAAGAGACAAAATCATTAAACTAGTATCAAATTTTTTTATGATAATATCACACCGGGGTGAGAACAATATGCCATTACTTCTATTCTACAGGTCAAACAACAACTTAGAAAAATCATCAGCCTTATATTTTAACGAGAGAGAAAAAAAAAATTAATAACAAATCATGGAATATCTTGTATAGTGGTAATCTCCTATTAACATCTTAATGTCCTTCCTTTTTTATTTATTGTTAACATAATATGAATCGTTAGATCAAATAATTATAATGGTTGACATTTGGTGTAATTCTTTATACTTACACCTTATGTAAACGGATCCTGCCTATTTAGTTTTTAATTTATATTTTACTCTACCCAATACATAGCAACTCTTGGGTGGACACAAAGAATTTGGACTCTCTATTTGGTAACAATCTGAAACAATATGTCCCATTAAACATTTAAACTGAAACAATCTGAACATTAATTTGGTAAGACTCTTTGCCACTCATCGCATAAACTCAATATATGAAAAATATATACATCCTTAGTTTACAGCAACCCAACATTATAGATGTATTCTACGAAACCGAGTTCTGCTATTTATTATATAAAAAAAACACAAAATATTCATATAAACTGAAGCACAAAGCAGAAAACATGACAAGTGGTTGTTTTTCATACAGTTTCTTGGACTAAAATATTATAACAACTGTCTCAACTCTCAAACGATATTTAATTAAGTTCATGTTTGATATCACGATGGATTTGTCATAGTTATGGTCCACCATGCACTAAGGTATAAGAGTGAACTTAAAACCAATATCAGAAGAAAATACAAGTCCATCATAAGTTTACTTAAAAAAACCATTTGAGTGGTTGATACCTAAAACATAATTTACCAGCAAGGAAGATTCAATCATATACTAATATTGATGTTCAAATATCATAGGTTGTATTCATAATCACTTATATAGTTCTCTTACATTTTCAAAAATTATTTGCGATGTACTTTAACTATAAATAGAGATAAAAATTATCCACCCTTAAATGGACTTGTCATCTTCAATCATAACAGAGTAGATATTAAAAGTTATTGCATAAATTAAATTATTATAGGTGTTACCAGTATTTTTATGAAACTTTAAATGTAAAAAACAGTAAAACATGGTAGATTTAAGTGATGATGATCATAAATATCATTGTTGAACTAAATTGTAGGAAGTACTAGTTTGTTATTCAAATTGTACTATTTTATTATCTTTGGTTTGATATAGTAATCTACAAATTGATGTTGGTTACCACAATAGGGCTCCTAACCACATGTTTCCTATTCCTCCAAGAGAGGTACCCAAAAGCTACTTTATTCTTTTGTGTCATTCTTGGGCCTTCAATCTTCAACCTGTAGCTTATCTTCTCGTTCTTCTTCTTGAACACCAACTTATTTGGAATAACAGTGACACGGAACCCTTTAATGGGAGTAATGCTAGCAAAATATGTTGTCCTTTTCTCACCAACATTTGTAACTGTTCTGTGAAATTCATTTGTCGTCCTTGAAGAATTATGAGCATTGGAGAAAGCAATAAAAGAAGGGTAGTTAAGATCTAAGGAAGGTTTAGAGCAATCATTGAAAGAAGATCTTGTAATGGCAGTGATGTTTCTTTGTGTGAAGTTAAGTGCACAAAGAAGATTAATATAATCTTGTACACCGATATCATAAACAAGACCAGGATCAAGTGCTCTATTGGGGTTAATATGACCAGCTCCCAATGCAAAAGGAGTTGCTACTCTGTTACCTTTTCCAATGTCTTTGATATGTTCCTTAGTATTGTCTAATATGTCTGATGTTGTCATAATTGCCGACCTAATAGATGCCGGGCTCCAACCACTGTGTGCCCCTTTTAAAAGCGCTGCTACACCTGCAACATGAGGACATGACATAGATGTTCCATCTATCAAATTGAAGTTGTTAAAGACTTTATGAGCCCCAAAATCAGACACAGGAATGTTTGTGGGCCATGCAGCTAAGATTGATGTACCAGGAGCAGTGATGTCAGGTTTCAACACATATGGACAACTATTTGATGGTCCCCTTGAGCTATAAAAATCCACACTAGGTGTTGATTTAACACCGAAAGCTGTTTTCTTGAAAGACATGCTTGCTATTGAACTAGAGGTAGAATTATAACTCTTGATGTAAGCTTTCACAATTTCTCCATTTACTGGATTAATAATGATGGATGGAAAACTATTATCCACATCATTAATATCTAAGATATTTGATATAAAAACACCTCCAACAACTTTTGCTTTATACACATTAAACATTTGTTCATGAAGAGTTTCATTATTGCCTTCACAAACCACAATCTTTCTCTTCACTTTGTTTAATTCTTTAACATTGTCACACATACCCATAAAAACAATTGGAAAATTGTTAGCAGAGAAGTTTCCCAGATAGAAAGACAACCCAGTGAGTGAGACTCCATTACCAAGTGTAACAGTCCCTAAAAATTCACGATCCAAAGTACCAGCAGCAACAGTTATCACCCATGGTGTTCCATTATGAATAGATTTAATTGAGGGTCCCTTATTACCTGCAGAAGTAGACACAAAAACACCTTTTTCCATAGCTGCAAATGTCGCAATTGCAACTGGATCATTATACAAAGGAAGATCATCAGAGCCAAGTGATATTGAAAGAATGTCAACACCGTCAGATATTGCAGCATCAATTGCAGCTATTATATCAGATGAAAGTGCGTCTCCATCTTTTCCCCACGCAGTCTTGTATATGGCTACTCTAGACGATGAAGCTATACCTCTTGATGTTCCATTTGCATAGCCAAAGAAAGATGCACCATCAACTTTGCTTCCAGTTGCTGTTGTTGAAGTATGTGTCCCGTGACCGTTTGTGTCACGCGTGGAGTTCAAAATTGTTGAACTAATGTTGGAGTGTTTTGCCAAGAAGCCTTTGTTGAAGAACTTAGCTCCAATGAGTTTCTTGTTGCACAAAGATGAATTGATTGACTGGATGTTCGAATTCTCAAATTGACATAATTTGCCTTTCCATTTTGAGGGTATTTTAGTCATTCCATCATCTCTGAAACTTTCACTTTCTGGCCAAACACCGGTGTCTATTACACCAACAATGACATCTTTACCAAAATCAGAAGCTGGCCATGCCCCTTTGTAAGGATTAAGGCCAAGAAATTGAGGTGAGTGTGTTGTGTCAAGCTTCAAGGGTAAATCATGTATTGAAGAAATGAAACCAGGGAAGGTTTTGAGGGATTCATGCTCCTCAGGTGATAGATTTGCACTAAAACCATTCATAACGTTGGTGTATGCATAAATGATCTTAGATGAGGTAGAATTATTGAGATTATTGTTGGTTGTAGTAACTTGAGCAAGAGTGGATTCATACCAACTATGCTGGTTTGAGAAAGTTTTAGGCATATCTGATAAATTCATGTGAATAATATAATTATCAGAGTGAGCAAAAGTGAAAATCACATGAATACTTGTAATATAGGAAAACCATAAACAAAGATAAATATTAGAAGCCATGGTTGAAGGGTATTTTGAATGTGGACGGCTATCAAAATATGTGTGTGTGTTTATATATTACTTTAACTTGACAGAGGCATATATTGACAAGTATTGAGAGAGAGAGAGAGAGAGAGAGAGAGAGAGAAAACCGCTATTTATTGCAAATTGCATACACGAAAACGAGAATACAAGGGGTACTAATGGATGAAATTGCCTAAAAAATAAGCGCTCATCGGTTTCGTGGATTTGATTTTTGTAAGAATCATCCTTACCCAAAGAAAAAAAGCAATCAATTATAAATATTTTAAGTAGAACTACATACCGAAATTATTGCTTTTCTTCCAATATAGATAATTATAATTTTTAAGTTTTTATAATAAAATTTGATTTCTTTTTTAGTTTTCCTAGTAAAGATTGTTTTAAATTTAGTAATTTTTTTATATATAATACACATAAAGAGTAATTAATAATGAAAAAAAGTCAAATATTGAATATAATTTTTTAAGATTCTTAGGCAGACCTTTTTAAAAATATTCCCTTTTTCAATTATACCACTTTTCAAGTCATACACAAAAATACCATCGTTTTATATGCTTCTTCTTGATAGGTATCAATCAAGGTTTTTTCTTTTTATTAAATTGTTTATTTATTTTTAAAGTATGAAGGATGGCCGCATCCCAAGGATGTAATTTCTTGTCTTTTTTTAAAAAAAATATTTACAAAAAATATATTAATTAATAAAAAATTAAAATTACTAACTATCGATTAATAACTAGTACTTAGACCGGTGTGAAACATGATAAGTTAATTATCTTAAATAGAACTTGTAAAATTGTTATATGATATATAAAATTAAAAAGACCAATCCATCGTATCTTTGGATCAATTTTGATATAAATACTCATCAGCCAAAAATAAAATAATTTTTTATAAAGAAAAACTGAAAAGTATGAGAGCAAACATACTAATGTTTGTTATTAAACATAGGAATAAAACGTGTTAAATAGAAATAAAATGGAGGCTTAGCCTTCCTTAAATCAAAACATAACTAATTTAGAACACGACAAAACCGAACTGAACTGATCAAAGAAAGAAGAGTATTGAAATAAAATGCTATTGGGATGAAATTCAGGACTTTCCCCCCGACCCGCAGGGAAACAACAGTAAAAAATTGTTTTTTCAAAACAGCATGTGCAGGGCGCGTGAGCCATATCCGGGGTGCGTGGCTTCAGCCTCAAGTGTGGATTTTGCCTTTTTTCCGTTCTTTGAGTGTTTTCCTTCTCTGACCTGTTCTTGGAACTTTGGACAGACATTTTCCCAACTTATAATGTCTTCAAATCCTAATTGAACCTTGATCCTCTTCATTCCATGTCTTACAAAACTTCCATGAGGTGTATTGCTTGCCGAATTACATGATCTATCAACAAAGATTCAAACACCTATGAAATTGTATGGTTTAGGGAAGAAACATAATTACATGATTCAATTGAAAACAATACAAAATTTTCATTAAACCATGAATAACTTCTCTAAAACTCCTATACAATTATTCCATTGTCTAATAAATTGACTCGAAGACATACTTAAAATAACGTAAGATGACATGTAATCACAAGTCTCTCGTGATCTAAAAAAACTAGCTTCCCAAGTGTTGATTGATACGACGATAGAACTAAGAATCTAGAGGGAGTGGGGGCGAATAGATTCACTCTAAAATTTTACGTACGGGAACAATTTAAAAAAGTTTTAGCGAACGTTTAACTATCAAAACGATTATGAGTCTACTAAAAAAATCTCACTAAAACAATGTTCACGATCAACCAATTTTGAACAACAAGTTCATAATTGGATTAATACAACACAATCAAATAAGTCACAATTTCATTACAAATCCTTAAAATTCTAAAATCAAACCTAACACTTAAACAACAAATCATTATCAAATGAAAACTAGCAACAATCACAATTGATGAATTAATTGATACAACTATTCCTAATACATCAAATGATTAACCAACTTATCGAAAGTCAAACTTTAACAAATTATGAAGGCAATTATTCACTTTGTTAGGTTTTCATATTGTGATTGGCCGCATTTTGTTAAAACAAGTGTTCTTGCAAGATGTTGGACTAGATGTCTTAACATGTTGGTACGATATCATAGCGTGCCTTATTTCTCATTCTTGGAAGATTTGTTTTAAGCGTGAGATCATTGAAGATTCTATGAAGATATAATTCACGTATATTGTTGTCCAAGAAGCGTGTGTTTCTAGAAACAACAAAGGACGATTTAAGCTTTGTCGTGTTTCCTAAGAATGGATATCAAAACATTTAAGGAAATCCTATTGTAGATTAAGACCCTATTGAATCATCTAGAATGTTTAGCCTGAATTGTTCATCAAGCTCATGCGTTTCTCAGGCTATATAAAGGAAGACTTTAAACCTAAGAAGATCACTGAAGGTGCATTTTGTGAAAGTGTCAATTAGGGTTTTAGTTTGTCCATTGTTGTTTGTGAGCCACTCTTGTATCACCTTGATGCTATGAGATGGACGGATAGTTGAGTTGTATTGTGAATCACTTGTAAGCTTTTAAGCAAGAGTGAATTCTATTTATTGGAGTGTGTCTCCACTTTGATTGATTTTGTTGTAATCACAAGTTGTGTAATTGAGAGGAAGTGAGATGGGATCTCATATCTAGGTGAATCTTAGATAGAAATATCACGAGTAGTGATTAGGTGCGAAGGCAGTAAACCAGAGGTTGTTTACACAGGACTTCAAACTAATACTATTATAGTGGATTTCCTTCTTGACTTGGATGCCCCTAGATGTAGGTGACGTTGCACCGAACTGGGTCAATAAAAACTCTATGTTATTTACTTCCTGCAATTTACTTTAAGTTTTTTATTGTTATTTGTGTTGTTACGATGTCTTGACATTGTATTCGACATTATTGGTGTCCTTCACATTATCATAACATTTCACAGCCATTGTGGTGTGCATGCCTTTGTGGCATTATTCAGCCTTTGTGGCTTGATCAATTTCGGAATGCCTATGTGGCTTGATCAGTTCTGAAATCATGCATCATGACATTTCATAGTGTTGGAACAAAATGTGTTTAACAATACCACTTTGAGTTTTGATGATAACAAGGTATTAAAATTGTCAATTGGATATGCTAATATTTGTTCAAGTGTGCAGGACCATAGACAAAAAGTTATATGTCTTTAATTCAAGTTTAGGTTCTGAAAGAAAAAATGAGAGCAATGAAATTTTCAAAGAAAGCTTGTGTTGCAAGATAGAGTCTGAAGAAGACAGCGTTTGAAGACAAAAGAGTGTCTGAAGACTATCAGAAGCTGTCTACCAAAAGCTGACGTCATCAGAGAGTTTGAAGAACCATCAGAAGCTGGAGTTCATCAGAGTCTAAAGACTGGAAGCTGAAGTTAGTTAAATGTTGTTATTTTGAATGCATATGATTGCAGAAGGAATGGAAGCCTGGAGCAACAACTATTTCAGAGGAATCAAAAGGCATTGGATGCTTATCGACTAAAGAGCGCATGAAAATGACATAGTACAATTGTACAACCACTACCTCAACTACTCCACTCCTCATGTCTGCAGTAGTACAAGATAACAGTTGTGACTATGCTGGTTACTCTATTCATGGAATGAATTTGAAATTGTTTCTTCATAGGAAAATAACCAAATCAAGCAATAGATCATTGGTGATTGTCAAGCTTCGCAACGACTCTTTTTGATGTGCTGGCAATCCTCAACGTATCTTTCACACCTTTATATAAAGGAGTGAAGACTTGAAGATTGTAAGATACTTACAACAATTTTACAAGTGCCAAAACTCTACTGAAATTGGTTTCACATCAAAGTTCACTTAGAATTTCTTAGCAACTTTCATATCTTAGAAATTCTAGAGTCTTAAAGAGTTTGTATCTGATTTGTATTATGAACACCACTGATTGTATATCAAGTGTTCAACCTCAAACATATATATGTGTAATTGTGTTTGTTTAGAAGTCTCTTGCTTTTATGCTTGAGCATAGGAAGTCTCATGCGTTTGTGCTTGAGCATAGGAAACCTCTTGCTTTTGTGCTTGAGTAGTTTGAAGTCTCTTGCTTTTGTGCTTGAGCAATTGTAATCATATATTGATTTTAGAGAACACTCCTTAGAAGTGCAAGGGGGACAGGACTACTTCCGGATTATGGACGGAACCTGTATAATTGTTTTGTGTCTTTCTCTTCTCTCTATCTTTTTACTTTATCCGCTGCATAAGACTCTGAACTTTGTTCAAGACTCTGAACTCTATTAGACTCTGTACACTGGACTTAGTTTTAAAAAGAAGAAAAAGCTAACACAATTCAACCCTCCTTCTTGTGTTTTTCTCACCTTCACATAGACATTGTGGTGTGCATGCCTTTGTGGTGGCCTTTGTGGCGTTATTCAGCCTGTGTGGCTTGATCAATTTCGGAATGCCTGTGTGGCTTGATCAATTTTGGAATCATGCATGTGACGACCGGTGATAGGTGTCACACTTATATAGTCTGCATTTGTTAGGCAAATCATGTTTCATGGTACTTTATATGCGAAATGTTTAACTTGATGCCATTTACCATGCATGATGTTGTGCATATTGTATTTATGTAATTATGTTGTTTTTAGATCGTGACCCTTTACTTTAATTCGTGGATCGGGCTTTTCCCCACATCCAAATAGGGAGTGTGTTTTGTGGGAATAGCAAAGGCTTTGGAGGTGTAGCAGTTTGTCAGTTAGGCTTGATGCCATTGGTGGGATCTTGTACCCTGTCATCCCAGTTCAGAGTTAAGGATTAGCTTAGATGTTTTTCTTGTATTGTCTTATGTGTATGAATTTTTTATTCTTTTGTTTGGGCCCTGTTGTAAATGATTCTACCATGAGAAATGAATACTCGTACATTATTTTATGTTTTTTAGGTGTATGATTTGAAGTTGGAAACTCATTGCTTAGAATTGGTTTATAAAATATGGCATTTGATTCAGATCATAATATGGGAAATGCTTTCGAACTGATTTACTTACTCTGATTTTAAATTAATGACGGTCGTGAATCCTTTAGTTCAAGGCTTTGAGTTGTTTTTAAAAGAAAAAATATGCACTCTTGTTTTGAAAATCAGGCTGTTACACAATGATTCCTTTAGCGAAGGGGAATACCACAAATCTATCATAATACCGCATAAAATATGCCTTTGACATAATGAAAAATGACCTTATATTTGATAAGAAAAATCCTATAATTATTTGATGGTCACATGATTCCTTTGACTAAGGAAATCAAAGGCAACAAGTATTGTAAATGGCACATTTCCTATAATTATTCAACAGTTAGTTATATCATCATCCGAAGGACCATCCAAAAGGAAATCAAGGAAGGGAGGTTCAAGTTAACCGATACAGGAGTTTCAGAGATCTCCATTTATATTAATCCATTTCCAACCATGGAGATGACCATAGTATTATTCTCTAAACTAAGTGGGTTCAAGGCCACTGTAAAGGGGGAAAAAAAGGCAATCAAGCAAGTATGGAAGCCTAAGCTTAGTTAAGCCGAATCTCAATTAGGAGTTGAGCATATGAATGCAATATATTCAAGAGTAGTGATATTTGTACAACTCTTTGTGAACAACTTCTTTGACAACTGTGTTTTTCTCTATTTTGATTGGGGTTAATACCACTTTTGGTCCCAGTAATATTAGCGAATTCCGATTTTGGTCCTTGTAAAAAAAAAGTTTTGATTATGTCTCTATCATTTCAGATTCTTCCACATTTAGTCCCTCATTAAAACATGTCAGCAGAATCTGCTGAGTTGGCAAGCTGACTGGGTTATTTTCACATTTTATGTAATTACATTAATTTCATATATTCTTTTATTATTAACATTTATTTTAAAAATGAAAAAACAAATTACAATCAAAATTGAACATTAATAAAGAAATATGGTCAGAATCATCTCTAGCTCCATCCTCCACTTTTCACTAATTCATTGTGTTCTTCCAAAAATTACCCAGTAAACAACAAGCTTTATGATTGGATTTCAACTCAGATCCTAGCTAATATTGTTGGATTTCAACTCTTTGATGAAGGGAAAACTAAAGGGGTGGGGTTGGGTTTCTGAAGCATTAAGAAGGAGTGGGGGTTCTGGTTGTCTCATCTCGGATTCCATGAGCTTGCAACGCCGCTCTATTGCTCTCTGACACCGCAACCGCCACCTCCTCCGCAAACTTAAATTGTTCTCCAAAGTATGGAATAACATTGTTTTGTGGAAGGAGAAGAGAAATGGAAGAAGTTGTTTAGGGAAAATGGAACCCTATAATTGATTTTTGAGGAAAATGAGAAAGATGAAGATGGAGTTTTGATTTTAATTTATTTTAGTTTTAATAAAATTTAAGTTTTTTTATTTTAATTTTCAAATTTGTTTCCAAAATTTTGAATATAAATGTAAATCAAAATTAAAGCCAAGTGGAATTAAAATTTAATGATAAAAATAAAAAATTACACAGTCAACTTGCCAACTCAGCAGATTCTGCTGACATGTTTTAATGAGGGACCAAAAGTAGAAGAATCTGAAATGACAGGGACATAATCTAAACTTTTTTTTACAAGGACCAAAACCGGAATTCACTAATATTACAAGGAAAAAAAGCGATATTAACCCTTTTGATTGGTCAAAATCAATAGAGGGAGAAAAAGGTAGAGAGATAATAAGAATATAATGTGAGTATGAGAGAGAAATTTGTCAAAAAGTTGTTACAATAGATCTTATGGTAGAAAGAAAAAAAAAATGGTTTAGTTTTAGGTCTTGTGTGCTTTTATAGCTCTTTAAAGACTTTTTTTTTTAAAAGTTGAATCGATTCAAAAGTTATAACTTACCCGATGAATCAATTCATACAAATCAAAGAGTTTTGATTTGTTTTTGAATTAATTTGAATCTATTTAGAAGTCATAACTAACTCTCTTAATCAATTTACTCAAATCTTGAAGTTTCTACCCTTTTTTAATTGATTAAAAAATGGATAAAAGGATCATCAAATCGATTCAATCTTCATGCAGTTCATCCAAATTGATTTGATCTTTATCTCAATATACTCAATCTTCATATGTAGTCCATATTCAGTTTTACTCATTGAAATCGATTCAACATAAGTGTGAATCGATTCATAAAAGTGTTTTTTCACTAAAAACCAGCTTTCTTTGCACTAAGACTCTCCAACTATAATTACAACATTCCCTCATTCTTCTCATCATTGAAATTCATTAATTTTCTCTATACTCTCCTCTCAATAACCTTGAGAATCCACTTTCTTCATAGTTATTTGTGAGATTTGGCTCTAAGATTAAGATTAGAGGGACAATTGTAAGTTGTGTAGTGATTTGATTCTTTCAAGAAATTAGACGTGCTCAGAATTCCAAAGGACATAAGAAGACTTTCTTTTCTCCTCTACCAAGCTAGAGGATTTTTCAAGTTCATCAACACTAAAGGAGATTGATGGAATTTATGTTGAAGATGGGATCTTGATGAAGATTACCAAAGGATCATATAAGATTTAATTTTTTTTTTTTGGCAAATAGTATAGTGGCTAGAAATTAACCTTTTTAAGATGAATAAGTGGGGTGTCCGGGGTTTCAACTTCGGCCTCTGCATATCTAGGACGATTGGGGGAACTACTATAAAATCCGGTGTTCTCTATTCCTTTATTTTTTTTCTTGCATATTTTGATTGATCTATGTTTGAGTATTTACATGTTTAATTGCTAATGTTGTTGAAGTGATTAATCTGTTAAAAACTATTTTTCATTGATTAATATTTTGTAAAGTGTTATTCAATCACTCATCATAATTGCAATTAGCATATTCATAATTTAACCCTAGATCAATCAATTGTATATTCTTGTTAGTGATTTTATTGTTAATAAGAGTACATTTGATATATGATTGTATTGGTTTTGTAGTTTTGTGAATTAACTTTGATTGTATAACATTTGATTCAATAGTAAAAGTCTTGTTCAATATTGAATTATATTGTGTTTACATTGTTTAGCTTAGTAATCCTTTGTTGCAAGTGTCAGGAATTCAATAGTCATTGTTAATCTCTAAAATACTTTTTGAAAATTACATAAAAATAGCTAGCTTCGTGGGCGTTGAAGCTAACACATTGGGGATTCTGATAGCTGACGAAGCAGTGGGTCCAAAGGAAGTAAAATATGCTTTCTTTGTCACTAACGACAAGCCTTTATATTATGTAGGGTTAATAGTGTTTTTCACCCCAGTAATATATGTTATTTCTAGTTTTTGCCCCTATAAAATTTTCGGTTTTGATTTGCATCCTCGTAAAAAAAAAATAATCCGGAAAACCCCCCTCCACTGTCCAACTCACCAAATTTGCTTATCTTGAGCTGACTTGGTTTTTTTTTTAATTTTTATTTATTTTTAATTGGCCACATCAGATTTTATTATTAAAATTTTAAAAAATTATATAAATTCATTTATATTAATTTAAAAATAAAAACAATTCAAAAAATTTGAAAATTAATTTTTGTAAAAAATTAAATAATTTTTTTTACGGAATTTTCTTTTTAATAAAGTCTGGAATTTTTTTTTCGAAAATTAAAAAAATAAGAAAAAAAACAATTTATGTTTTTTTCAAAATTAAAAAGATTTTAAAAAATTCTGGAATTTAATTTTCAAAATATAAAAAAAGCAACTTTCCGAAAAAAGTTTTTTAAAATATTTTCTACAAAAAAAAATAAAATCTGGATACATATTTAGAAAAAATTCAGATTTTCCAGAGTTTTTATATAATCTCTTCTGAAATTATAATATTGAAAAAAAAATCATTTTTTTTATAAAATTATGAAGATTTTATGATTTTAACAAAAATCCATTTTGGGGCTATAATAAAAAAATTGTAAAAATTAGAAAAAAAATCAGGAATTTTTATAAAATTTTCGAATTAAAAATCTGAATTTTTTCTAAATTTGTATCCAAATTTTTATTTTTTCATGATTTTTTTTATAAAAAGTGACCTTCTTTTTTAATTTTGAAAATTTTCTTTTTTAGTATTTTGAAATTTAAATTCCAGAATTTTTAAAAATCTTTTTAATTTTGAAAAAAATCTGATTATATTTTCTGATTTAATCTTAATGTTTTTTCTGATTTTTTTTATTTTAGAAAAAATGTTTTTTTTCGATTTTTAAATTTTTGGAAAAAATCTGACTATTTTTCTGTTTTCTTATATTTCTGAAAATTTTTAATGTTTTTTTTTTCTGAATTTTTAATTTTTTTTCGATTTTTTAAATTTTTGGAAAAAAATCTGAATAGTTTTATGATGTTTTAGATTTTTTATTTTTTAAAATTAATTTTCAAATATTTTTTTTAAAAATCTGATGTGAAAATGTTTTTATACACGTGGCCAATTAAAAAAATGTCAAATCAGCGTCACGTATTAGATTCTGCTGAGTTGGATAGGGGAGGGGGGTATTCTAGATTTTTTTTTTTACGAGGATCCAAATCAAACCAAAAATTTTATAGGGACAAAAACCGGAAGTGATATATATTACAGGGGTGAAAAACACTATTAACCTTATTATGTAATCCTTGACAAAGATTGGATGCACACAAGCAAATGTGTTCCCTCTACACTTCATTTAAGGCTCATGTTTTGCTAGTAGGCAGTCGTTACACTATAAATATTTTGTACCTTATAATAACACAAGCAATTAATCAAACAAGCTTATTTCACACTTTTTAGCCATTTATCTTTCTACTTTCTATTTATGCATTTTTTAGTATAGTTTAAACAGAAAAATAACCACACCCTCACATTCTATTAGAGAAGTTAAGAAACTTATAACTGAGAAACAAAATCCCTCCCTCAACTTGTGTTTAAGTGGTTAATAAAAATAAATTTTTTAGAACAACTTGTTTTTGTTTTCGAGATATCATACTTTACTTGCGAACTTCTGATTACCAACTCACTCTCTCCCTAGAAAGGGTTAAGACAAAAAAAAAATAAAAAATTCATTTTTTTTCCACTCTCCTTTCTTTCATTTCTCTTTTCTTCGAAATCATTTACCAAACATAGCATTAGACTTTACAAAGGGGTTTAGGGTTTATAACACAACAAAACACAGAAGTGAAGTAAGAAGAGAAGAGAGGCGTAACAATGAGTTCAAAGAGAAGAATAAGTCTAGTAGCAGGTTCATACGAACGTTTCATATGGGGTTTCAATTTCAACCCTAACACTCAAACCCTAACCCCTCTTTTCTCCTACCCATCTCATCTCTCTCTAATCAAAACCGTCGCCGTTTCCAACTCCGTCGTCGCATCCGGCGGCTCCGACGACACTATCCATCTCTACAACCTCTCCGCCTCCTCCTCCCTCGGTTCCCTCAACCACCACTCCTCAACAGTCACCGCTCTCTCCTTTTACTCCCCACCGAACCTCCCTTTTCCTCGTAACCTCGTCTCCGCTGACGCTGACGGCTCCCTTGCGATTTTCGATGCCGACGGTTTCGTTCATCTTAAGACGCTTTCTGTTCATAAGAAAGGTGTTAATGATCTTGCTATTCATCCTTCGGGGAAGATTGCGTTGACTGTTTCGAGAGATTGTTGTTTTGCTATGGTGAATCTTGTTCGTGGGAGGAGAAGCTTTTGTTGTAGATTGGATAAGGAAGCGTCGATTGTGAGGTTTGATGAGTCTGGTGATTCGTTTTTTATGGCTGTTGATGAGATTGTTAATGTTCATCAAGCTGAGGATGCGAGGTTGTTGATGGAGTTGCAATGTCCGAAGCGTGTTCTTTGCGCCGCACCTGCTAAGGTTTGTGTTTTCATGTCTTAATTCATTTTAGAGGTTTTTGCTTGATATATAATTTGAATATACCGTTAATTTAGTCCATAAACTATTACCCTTATTTCAATTTAGTCCTTAAGTTATGCAAATACAATATATGCTCTGTTTGGTAAATAACAGCGGATAGCCGATAAGCTAGTTTATAGATGACGACTTATTAGCTTATAACCGATAGCGGAGAAGCTAGCTAATTGAATTTGTAGTGTTTGGTATATTTAGCGATTGAAGTATCTTATAAATATGAAATGACATAAAAGATGTGCATTTAATTAATATTTATATTTTTCAATTAAGATTGCAAGGGTACAATGGAGATAAAAATTTATAAGCTATAAGCTACTTGAATTAGCTTATCAAAAACCACTGTAAGCTCATAAAAATAAGCTATAAGCTCATGAGAAAGTGGCGTTACCAAATGATTCTTTTTTAGTCATACGAGCTTATAAGACATAAGCTATAAGCTCAAAAAAGTGCCTTACCAAACAGAAGTAGTCCTTTACTTATATAAAACCCGACAATTTAGTCCTTGATATTAAAATATTAGAGGCTAAATTGACAGATTTTTATATACTTTAGGAACTAAATTAAGAAATTTCATATTTAGGGAGATGGTGAATAGTTTAGGGACTAAATTAAAGGTTTTAAATCGCAGTTACATCATGATCATTGATACCTTGAAGAGACATGGTCAAATGTCACTGATGGAACTCAATTGCGGGCACTTTCATGGTCTACATTGTGGTGTGAACCTTTTTATAAAACCCTGATTATAATAGGAAAAAGAAAAAAAAGTCGTATTGTTTTCTCGTGGCAAAGGTTGTACTACTTCATAAAAGTGATGTAGTTGTTAAGCAATATATCAACTGGAAGTTTTTGGATTTGACTAGGAAGTGGGATTTGTTAACTAGGCTTTGCTGGTTACCACTTACCAGTATCAGAAGATTCAGAACATAATTTGAAAATTCAACTCTCATTAATGTGAAAAAAGTTTATGCTCTGTTTATAGTGCCTTTTTAATATTTTATTTGATTGCCACCGCAATGAGAGGAACAATGTTGTGTTGTTTTATTTACCATTGCATGACTTTACATTGGTTAAAGAGTGGAAAAGTTTCATTGGTGAAATATTGTGTTTCTAAACTATTTGTGGTGAAATATCTGATGCTGGTTAGTGGTTAATGGGGATGATAGGCATAACATGGTTTTACTAGTCCTTAGCAAGTTTCATTGGTGAAGTGAACTATATGCTGCACAGCCGCAGATGGTTATCATGTGCAATCTTGTATAGTTATAATGTTTAGTTGTTCACTGCAATATGTTTATTCAATGAATGTGTTTAAAGGTGCGAATTTCTCTGAACTATATTTTTTGACACCCTAATTTATTCTATGTTGCAGAATGGACTTCTCTATACAGGCGGTGAGGATCGAAATATCACAGCATGGGACTTAAAGAGTGGAAAAGCTGCATATTGCATAGAAGAGGCCCATGCTGCCCGTGTAAAAGGTATTGTTGTGCTCAGTGATGAGGCTACAGGGGATGATGAACCATACCTAGTAGCATCTGCATCATCTGATGGGACTATACGTGTATGGGATGTTCGAATGGCTGCCACAGAGAAGCAAAATCCACTAGCTGAGTGTAAGACACAGTCAAGGTTGACATGCCTTGCTGGATCGTGTCTGAAATGTAAGTTGAAAAAATTTGAATCCACGAATAACCTTAGCCCATATTGCTTGAACTGCCTTTTTTGCCTGCATGTTTAGTTTTTAAAATTCATGAGTTTGCTGTTGTATATAAACCTTAATGAGCGCCTTTGAATATCATAGTGAGACTTACGGGTAGTGAGACTTAAGTTTTGTGAGAGAGATCTTATTAAAGGAAATCTATGCAAGGAGATACTCTTGGGAATGGTTCAAACCCTTGAAATATTTCAATTTCAGAAACCTTCTATCTGAAATAGAAGTTGAATGTAGCCTGGTAAACAAGCCAAAATGTTTTATTTTGTAAGAAACAGTGCGTTGGGTTGTGTTGGAGTTTAGGAATTCTCCTTTCTGGTTAATTTTTAGGAGTAGTTTCTATAGCAATCTTCATAAGTGGTGCTGTGGTTTGTGTTGGTTCCTTACAGTTATGTTAATTTTATTTTAAATGTTCCTTTGTGCAGCCAAACAACCCCAAGTTGGAAAGAATAATGCAGAAGTTGAAGATAAAAATCAAATGGTGACAGATCAATAATTTTTTTGATGGGATGCTTGAGAAAATCGTTTTGCTGTTCGATTAAGTGGCTTTGACACCCTCATAAATCTGTGGCATTCTATGTGATGGTTTACTATCTATTTCCGGACAAGTCTACTAGAAAGTTGAAACAAGAGAGGGTTCATATTACTATTAATTTTTCAGAATATCTGTTTTCATTTAATATTATAGTATATGAAATTTTTCCATTAGATGGGGAAGTCATTGATATTGTGATCTTTAAGTATTTTTTTTTTTATCACCGTTTGATTTAGGAATCGTATACCAAATCATGTGAATCTAAATCTTTTCTACAATATGTGATTAATCATGACCTTTTCTCTGCCCTGAAATCCTGAATAATCAAATGATTGGAGGTTAAAATGTTTTCATATGTGATTTTTTTACAGTGATAAAATGGAATTAGTGGTGGTGCAGTTATTTAACGCTAATGCCTTCAAAAGAAACAAAAGCCATGTGTTAGTTCTCTGGTAAAGCTATGAGGGACACTACGGGATGGGGTTCTAACTTTGAATTTTTCACTTTCATCACTTTTCCGTTGCTTCAAAAATAAAGTGATTACAACCTAATTACGTAAATTAATTACCACCGTTGAAATAAATGACTATAAAAAAGAGACTCGTTTTTATCTTTTGAAGAAAAAAGAAGTGATTCGTTGATGACTTGATATAAAAAGAGTTAAATGATGTTTACCTTTTATCATTTGAATGCATTTTGGTTTAACTTTTGTAAAAGAACTTTGGATTCCAACTTGTAATTTGAAGATTATTCGGTTTAACTTGGATTTCAACTTGTAATTTGAAGAGTATTTGGTTTTAGATGTTTGTGAATTTTGACAATACAAAATTCACTCAAATTATAATGGACAAATTTACCTTAAATTTTGAAATTTGATGTCACAAGGGTTAAAAACCAACAATTCTTCAAATTACATGATTGAAATTTAAATTTTTATTTAAGAAATTCTAACTAATTCTTAAGAGCACTCTTTAACAACATTAAATAGTATTATAGAAAATAATAAATTCAATGCTCTAAAAACTAAATTATTTGACTTTTTCAATAAACATTTTATTAATTAATTTTTTTTAAAATGTCTTTAAAACACTCTTTATCAAGTTCAATATTTATTTATATTTTATATAAACAAATCAAAAGTCGCAACAAATGTCCAAATAAACAACTTTTTTTTAATCCATATAACAAAATGATGAAACGTGCGAGAAAAGAGAGAAATGTGCGAGAAACAAAGAGATTTTGAATCTCTGCTCCTAAAGCTTTTCTGTTTCTTTCATATTTCTCTTCTTTCCATCAACTCTACCTTAAAATGAAAATTAATGAACCCTGTGTAGTTTCTCAAACTTCTCAACAAACATATACATTGTGCAATACTTGAACCAGATCTTTCATAGTTTTTTCTTGGGTTAATAGGTCTTTACCCCCCTGTAATATAAGTCATTTTCGGTTTTTTCCCTGTAAAATATTTTTGTTTTGATTTACCCCCTAATAGGCCAAACAAAAACGAAAAATTCTTGAAAAAAAAATAAAATTGGTTTTTGTTTGGCCTATTAGGGGGGTAAATCAAAACAAAAATATTTTACAAGGGGTGAATCAAAAAAAATATTTTACAGGGGGAAAACCAGAAATAGCCTATATTACAGGGGGTAAAGACCTATTAACCCTTTTTTCTTTAAAGTTATAATGATCTGAGTGAGATAGAAGAGGAATACTATTCCAGATCTTGTTTTTGCTTCAACTATAATTTTGGATTTATATTGCATGTTTCATATTGCTTGGTGTTGATTTCTACAACATTGATATTTTTCATTGTAGAGATGATAATCACCTATTTTTAAAGCAATGAATGATATTTGAACAACTATTTGGTGACAATTCTGTGACAAACTTCATTTTCTCTTTTGCTATTTATCATAACGTGACTATGAGAGGGAAGGTTGTCCAAAAGTTGTCGATCATACAAATATCATTTCTCTAAAAATAGATTCCATCTATATATTTAATTTGAACACAGGGGGAGTGTATTGAATTAGGATTTTAAAAGACAGTTTTTGTTTAAAAAAGTCTTAAGGATTTTAAAAGATCTTGCATGATTTTAATGACTTTCATGATTTTAATGGATTTCAATGGATTTACATCATAAGATTTTAAAGGATTTGAAATGATTTTATAAGACTTCAAAAGATTTTATGAATTTTAAGGATTCATTGGAAAGAAATGATTATAACACACTTTTTTCACAATATTCTCAATATAGACTCTTATTTATTTTATTATTTTTACGAGAAAGTTAGAGAG
>Ga0315914_1004822_pt1 | contig 19960 bp, 6 predicted proteins | sample MpolenodulesMG_FD_203920 | JGI IMG/M metagenome (GOLD analysis project Ga0315914, IMG submission 203920) | Medicago polymorpha root nodule microbial communities from Los Angeles, California, United States - elongated nodules | ecosystem: Host-associated > Plants > Roots > Nodule | place: USA... | reverse complement strand
AGTAAGGAGGTTGGCGGTTTGGGGGTAAGGAGAATTAGGGAGTTTAACATTGCACTGTTAGGGAAGTGGTGTTGGAGGTTGTTGGAGGATAATGATAGTATGTGGTTTAGGGTGTTGTCTGCGAGGTATGGCGTAGAGGGAGGTCGGTTGTTGGGAGGGGGACGGGAGGCTTCAATGTGGTGGCGCGATATTTTCGCTCTTTGTAGGGAGGAGTGGTTCGCAACCCACGTCCGTAGGTCAGTAGGCAATGGGGAGAACACTTTTTTTTGGTCCGATGTTTGGTGTGGTGGAGAGGAGTTTAGGGTCAGGTTCAATAGACTATATGATTTAGCATTGTTTAAGGGAGCTTCAGTGTCCGATATGCGTCTTTTAGGATGGGGGCTGAATGGTGAGGCTTGGAGATGGAGGCGAAGGTTGTTTGTTTGGGAGGAAGGGTTGTTGGGGGATCTCATATCTTTGCTTCAGAATGTGAATTTGCAGGTTAATAATATTGACAGGTGGCGTTGGACGCTAGAATCAACGAATACCTACTCTGTTCGAAGTGCTTACAAATTTCTCACTCTTCAACCTCCGTTAGTGTATTCGGTGGATGCTTTGTCCCTGTGGCATAAAGACGTCCCGTTGAAGGTGGTGCTTTTTGGGTGGCGCGTGCTCCGAGATAGACTGTCCACAAAGGACAACTTGTTCTGTCGTGGTGTTATTGACCAAGCATCTAGGCAGTGTGTGTCTGGATGTGGCTCTTTGGAAACGTCAAGTCATTTATTTCTACATTGTAATTTTTTTGGTTCTGTTTGGCATTTCATTTATAGATGGCTAGACTTGTCAATGGTTGCACCTTCTCAGGTGTCGGATATTATTATCAGTTTAGCGGTTGCGGTGGTGCCACAAAGGGCCACCAGTCCATCCTTCAGGTTATTTGGTTCGCGGTAAATTGAGAAATATGGAAGGAAAGAAACAATAGGCTGTTTAATGGCAAAGAATGCCCGGTTTATAAGGTGGTAGACAAGATCAAGTCGCTTGCCTTCATGTGGTTGAAAGCGAAGAATACTTCTCTCTCCATCAATTATCATGGGTGGTGGCTTAGTCCGTTTACCATATTGGGTATAGGCTAAGGGTTTCTTCTCTGTTTTTTATTGTTCGCTTTGTACAGGCAACCTTGTAAATTGGTTTTAACTCTGTTGTCCTCTCTTTAGTACGTCTTGTGCTAGGAGGGACTCTTTTGTGGAGGTAATATAATTCATTTTAACTTCTTAAAAAAAAAAATACTTAAATATAATTAGTTAAACATCCAAAGCAATAAAATATTTCTTAATGTGTGCTAAAAACCTTCAACAGCCCCGAAACTGCTTAGTAGAATATGCCATTAAGGTTAAACTTTTATGATTAGAAACCTAAGAATTTAAAATCATAAATGAACAGTATTTCTTTTTAAGAACGTGAATGAATAATAATAATAATAAAGTGACAGTTGGTGAACATAGATACGTTGGTAGAGACTACGCATTGTAATATGCAGATGTCAGAGTTTAAACTTCGGACACTCATTTATTTGTTTTAAAGGTGAATTAGAAAGAAAGAAAAAAAGTGATGGTGATGTTTTGTTTTGTGATTCTTGTGTTGTGATTTGAGGGCTAACATTCTCTCTCTTTCAGCGATGGCAATGCAACTATGCAAGGAAGATCAGGACGACCTACGGAACAAATCAAATCAGTATTATTGAATACGGTTGGCTTTTATAGGATGCGCTGGTCTTCTGGCAAGAAACAAACAACCAGCCACCATTTTAAATGGTCAATTTAGCAATGAGATTTGAGAAGGTGTTCGGAAAATTGGTAAAATGACTTTTCTTAAATATAGAATATAATTTCGTCGATTTTAGAGGCAGTCAAACTCAACTAGTCTTGGTCGAGATTCAAAACGCATATTCATGTGTTTCTAAATATAAGTATCAATTGCATATTTCACTTTTATTAAAAAAAATATGATGAAATCATGTGTCATTTTTATTTTTTTTGTATTGATGTATCTAAAATATTATTTATATGTCTGTTTTTTTTTAAGGAATATTTATATGTCTATTTAAATAGTTAATCTCGACTTTTCATATTCCAAACATTAAGGGATGATAATTATGAGCTTTTTTTAAAACGAAACAATAAATGTAACCTTTGATTTTTAGGAAAAAGAGGATCTTGTAATCAGAAGATCGGTCGGGAGACAAATAAAGTATGACAAAAAAATGGAAATCAAATTCTCTCGAACAATTTATTATTGGGTAGTGTTAACTTGTGCCTTTAAGGCATATGTTAAGAAATTCAAAAAAAAAAATATTCTCTTAAACTTTGTGCATTCAATTATTTAAAACATTAAAGATTAAATTTAATGCACGCATTTCAATACATTATTTCTATATTTGAGTCATTAACTTGTGCCCTAAATGGCACAAGTTAACATTTCCCTTTATTATTTTGTGGAGCTTATTAACCACCTTTGACTATCCACAATAGTGGGTGTTTCATCCAATGTTTTAAAACTCGGACCGGTAGTCGACCCAGTCAAGGCACTAGGTCACTGGATCAGTGGTCGGACCAATTGATCACTGGTCGGACCGCATGGCTATTGACCCAATCTTTGTAAAAAAAAAAAAAAAAAAGCATGACCTAAATTTCATAATATAAAAGTTAATAAAACTTCTTATATGAAAAAATTAATAAAAATTCACACATTTAAATAATTACCGAATATATATCAAAATCATATTCACATTAACAAGAAAAACTAAATGGAAAATAAATTTTATAATTATCAAACATGAGAGTTTTTTTTTTTTAACAAACATGAGAGATATTTATACCATATACTAATAAACATGTGTATATACTTATGAGAAATAAACTTTTCAGTTAAGTATATATAGTTTAGATCGAAATATAACAAGCAAGTTCACATAGTCAAGTGGTAATTGTTAACAATATTGTGTTGCATGTACTTGGTTCAACTCCCACTTGCCCCCACCCTCTCTCTTTAATAATTTCTTTTGAGGTGTTGGGTTGGAGAAAATTGGTGTTGTGGATGGTCTTAGCTCAATTATCTGGTTAATAGAGTTTATCAAACAAAAGCTTATACTCCATTAAAGACGGAGAGAATATTGACTTTTCATATTCCTCAATATTTTGTGATATTAATTAGAGGTTTATTCAAAAAAGAAACGGTAAATATTTAATAAATAGGAAAATGATAACTTGTCCTTAAGGCACAAAATAAGGAATCCAACATAGTAATTTTTTGTTAGAATGTGTGTATTCAATTTAATTTTTGAATTTGTAAATATATAGAATGCACAAAAGTTGAGGGAATTTTTCTATTTTTGGGTTCTTTATCTTGTGCCATAAGAGCACAAGTTAACAATACCCTATAAAACTAAGTTAACAAGATAAGAAACTAAATAAAGAAATTAAACCTTGAAAATTGTGCATTCATAATCTTAAAAGTTTAAAAACTTATATTTTCAATACAATATTTATTATTTATTTTTATTTTAAAATCTTTATCTTGTGCCCTAAGGGCATAAGTTAACATTTCTCATAAATATAATGTAGTAATTTTTCCTTAATTAGGTACTTGTATCAAGAGAATAATTTGTCGTCTGAATACTTTAGAAAGTCTATTAGGGGTCAACTACTTTGGGTCAGCCAAAATAAATTGGTCAATTAAGCAATTTTATGAGTTTCAGAATCCAAGTGCAGGATTTTGTATCCATTGGAATTGGGAGATATTTCCACACGGATTCAACCATTAAAAGCACTATCGTTTTTCAACTTTTCCATGTTCACGTTGAAAGAAAAGTTGACTAGAGTCTACTAGTATTAATCTCTATAGTAACCCACGAACAATACTTTGGTCGACCAGATAAAATCGATGATAGTCTTAAAATTTCATTATGATCTCATTGAACAATTAAAACTAACTTATACAGGAAAAATATACACACAAGTTATAAACACTCATCACGATGACCACAATTCTTCAGTTGTCTTGATTACAAACAATTAGTAAAGACAATGCCTTTAATATCTTTTTTTTTTCTTTCTTCTTTTGCCTTAATAAATCATGCTCACAAAAAGCAACCAAACTGCTCAGAAAAGGCAAGCAAATTTTACTTTAAAAAATTATAGATGGAGAAAATGATTTTACTAAACAGAATTCGAATTTCAACGCTGTCTTCTAAAGAGGGAAGTAGAAAAAACTGAAATAAAATATGATGTATCTATAGAAAAAATTAAAGGTATCAACAACCATAGTCCCCACTGGAACCCTACCTTTTAACCTATAAAATAAAATAATGAATCGCATGGTCCAAGGATTGTTAGACATAAAGGACAGAACCCATGAAATAACGAGGTCCACAACGTGCTCATATATACTGTATGTTTTTTTAATAGATGATAAGTACAATAATTTTATATCAAAAACTATAATGGGACATTCAACGGTGGTGCTTTCACGGAATGAAATTTAATCACGTAACCACGTTTCAAATACACCAACGAGGGCTCAAGAGAGGACCACACCATAGCTAGTAGTAGTAAATAGTGCCACCACAATTAAACCACCAATTATATTTCACAAAGAATTTTCATTTTCAAAATCCACCATTTAGATTTCCAAAAACACGTGTCGATTTTCTACTTTACTGATATGACTTCAACTTCAATCTACAACGTCCACGTGTATACTAAGTTACCATATGATATGACCATAATGAATCACTACCATACTCATAACCAAAAAATGTATAAACACTATCAAGGAAAAATTTAATTTAATTATACATAAAGCAAGCAAAATGCAAATTGATATCCTCAATTAAATTTTCCACATACTATTATTACTAGCACAAATTTTCTACTAAAAGCAAGTGTCAATCAAAAATAAAATTCAGATAAACCGCACTTGTATATGAACTACTTAATTACATTAATGGGGATTGAGGGGAAGGGGGTCTAGTCTTCTAGAAGAGATGGGAGAGAAACTATGAACAAGGATTGATGAAAAATGCAGGCCAATACACCCCATACCATATTGCCTAGCTCAAGACACAATTACTTGCTATACTATTTATATATACTAGGACTATATATTATAATTGGAAAGTCATATATTAATATACTACTAGCACTAGTTCCACGACACGGTCCAAAATCGGATGGAAACTCCAACTCCATATTCTGATTCCAAACACATACTCTTCATAATTAAAAGTTACTTGTTCAGGTCATACACATTTTCTCTTAACTGTGGCTGGCTTTATGACAGTCCTCTACTTCTTTCCATTCCAAAGTCCGGAATCTGTGGATAAAACAAAACAATGTTCACTGTTCATACCATATGAGATTTTACCAAGAAAATGTTGTCAGTGTTCATACATGGCAACAACATTAAATGTAGAAAAAGGTTGCAAGTACAAGGTAACATTATTGAACGAGGATGTGATGTCACACCTGGATGCTAAGAAAATCCAATCTACCAAATAATCAATTATCTGAAGCTGAATGATTCAGCTGAGATTTAGTTTCTTGTGCATCTCCGCCATCGGTAGCTGAATGATTCTCTTCATTTTTTGAACTCAGTGTACCCGGGCTCATTTTCTGAATCTCTTCTTTGGGGTAGATATAAATTTTGCGAACCATCGAACAAAACTCCCTGAATTTTTAAGTACACCAAAATTATGCAAATAAGGTCATTCTTGAGAAAGGTAAAGAAATCAATTAAAAAGGCTAATCAGAGAACCATAAATGGTGATACTTACTGCCATGGATCGTCGCCAACAAGCATCATGTCACCCTCATTATCAGTGAAGACAACCAGCCAATCCTTTTGTGGAGATATTAGTTCACCTCCAAATTCAAAGAGCTGATCCAATTCAGCGGTTAATTCGTCATAGTCACTAAACTTTGTAAGATCAACCGACCTACCAAGCGCAATCCCTTTCTTGTGTACCTTAAATAAGAATCAATTTGTTATTACTCTCTCGTTTATTTTCTCAAAAAGGTAATAATGACAATGCAGATACTTACTTTCGTGCAGCTTCTAGCAGAACCACTTAGAGGTTTGAGTAGAACATCTTTAACATGAAGCTGAGAAGTTTGCAGCTGCTTCTCGTGCTCATCAACTATGACTAGTTTATCTGCAGGTTTGGAGCTCTTTGATTGTTCGGACTTCTGCTCATTTTCAAATGTGAGATGTTGTGATGAAATTTGCATGTGACTAGAAGTCTCATTTGTAATATTTCTTTGAGATATTGAAGGCTCCAGCATAGTTGGGCTACTGAGAAGCGAGAAGCCGAATAGCTTACAGTCACTGTCTTTTGGTTTTGCAGCCTCGCTTGTTTTTGCAGACATTTGTTTCTGTGACAATTCTCTAGAATGGGAACTCTCATATTGAGTTGGGGGTGGTGGTGGCATCAAAAAGTTTCCGTGTGGATTTTCAACTTTATGTCCATGAAGCACAGAGTAATCACCAAATGCACTGTATCTCATATTCCCTTGAGCTTGGTAAGTTGCATTATCACTGCCTTGTGCAGAACCTTTCATATTAGAGTGCATGAAATTTAGTGACAGACCAGGTGGCATTACAGGCCATTGAGTAAGCATGTTGTGTTTGCCTTCACGGGCACTGCCAAATCCAGACAGAAGGTCCGAATACGTTGGTTCCTGCCTTGACATTGACATCCAGTTCTCTGAGCCATACCTTCTTGAAGTAGAAACAGCATCCATCTTTTCTTCATCAGTTGCAGGAGTCCACGCAACAGACTTCTCTGCAGTGTAAGAGTCGTTGCTTTCAGCCATATTTCCTCTCAAGGTCGATGATTCTTGACCTTGCAAGACCCTCTGGAAACCACTAGTGGGCAAAGGGTCCATGCTTACTTTGGACGATGCTGTTAATTGATCAGCAAAAAAACACATCAGGCTCCACACGAAAACCACAAATGATATGCAAAGTAGGAATTCTTAGAAATATAAAGTTCTCACAACACCTTCGCGGGTAAGAACAGAAGAATCTGGGGAGGACGGCACCACGTTAGCTCGAGGCCTTTTAGGCCTGGGCATTGGAAGAGGATTTAGAGCTGGAGGAGCAAGAGCAGGTTCTATTTTCCAAGGGGAAACTCTCTCGGGACGAGGTATATTAGACGTTTCATCCCATCTAACCTTGAGACATCTCCATTTAGATGTTGGCCATCTTTTGGAGTCAGAGTCTTCAATTCCAACAATGGTACCCGTAAACCTACATCAAATCAAAACAAACCATTAGAGAAGAAATAAAAAGACAAAATCAGCCAGCAGTAGCAACATTAAAACTTTATCAGAGAAAAAAGACATTGTATTGATCATTCATACCTTTGCTCAGGAGCCTCTTCACCCTCAAATCTCATTTTGAACCGCATGCCTATTGTATAATTATTTTTTAGAGACTCCATGTATTGATCATACGGAACAATAAACTCTGCTGGACTTGTCCTGTAGAAGAAATATGAGCAAGAACAGGGTAAAACTTACTGCAGAGGGAAATGAATCAGAAGCACTCAAATCAGATAATAGTTGGAACAGAGCAGACATGGTTTTAAAACAAATTTCATACCGGGGTTTGTAATAAACAGTGAACATGGTCCCAGTCAAAACAGCATGCCAAGCAGTCGCCAGAACACCAAGATGCATGCTATGGCTAGAGATCACCGAGGATGGAACATTACCCTGCTGTCTCATTGCACGCCTTACACCAACTCGAAGTTCCCCATTCTCACCTCTGGAAAATTCCTAAATTAGTCAAAAACACCAACAATAACAAAAAACACTAACCCAAAAACGATGTTATAACAACTAAGCAAACCTTAAAAATATAAATGCATCCCCAGCAACCAGCCTCTTGGAACTGACAAAAACACTCCAACCACTCTGCAGCAAATGTCTACGTGGTTGACCTGAAATCAATTCACCTCACACATCAAAAACATAAAATACGAACAAAAATGAATAAGAAATAAATCAGATGGTCAACAGTTGAAGATGAACTAGTAATTATAGATACAATATGAACTAAGTAATTACCGCGAAAAATATGTCTAAATCGCCACTCATTCCCGTGCAGATCCTTGGCCACCAATTCCTGTGTAGGTGGTTGCTTTGACATATCCTATTAACAAAAAACAAACACAATCAATTTCAGCTGTAGGGAAAAAACAAAGGAACAACACAAGGAGGAAGAAGAGGGAACAGAGAACAAACCAGTGGAGGAAGACATTCATCAGCATGACGTCTAAGTACAGAAAAACCACCGTGAGTACTAGTATCAGATGCTGTCAACGTTTTACAAAACGAATGAACATGAAATCGCGGCGGAGGAGCAGGTGGAGCTTCTTTCTCAACAGCATTTTCATCTTGCTACAGTATCATCCAGATCCACAATCAAAACAACAACACATAAAAAGAAAATAAGAACATGCTGTGTTTGTTACTCCAAACCAAAGAAACTAAAAAAAAAAAATAGTGGAAAAACTCACATTGGGCTCTGGTACCAAAGTCACTTGTGCAAACACCTCATCAGTATCTGGCTCCGCCTACAAAAATTAATCAATAATTAAAAGATAAATAATTTTATTATAATTTATTTTGTAATTACACAAACAAAACAACTGTTACTGTTAGAAAAAGAAAGGAATTTATTAGATTATTCAAAAAAAGGAAAAGATGAAAATTTACCTTTAGCATAACGTTGATGACCCGACAAAGGATCTTAGGTCGGAGATCGTAAACCGGCATGTGTTGTTCCGATGCTTGATTTGTCGAAGCTTCCACCTAATGTATGGAATTATGTTAATTTCACCATAATCATCATCATAATAACTCTAATTCTAATATAAAAAGAAAAACCCAGATGCTGCTGCAAAATTAGGAACCAAAACAAGTTAAGGGGGACAAATCTGAGTTGAGATAAACCGGTAACATCAGTAACTAACTTAACTAAAGAAAACAAGAACCAAACCATGAAAAATAATTGTCGGAAAATAGGTAATGTTTGTGTTACCTGTTCAATATGTCCTTGTGGAAAATAGAACACAAGTTCTCCTTCTCTTGGAACCGTTACCAAAGGACCAGCACACGCATGCCATAGTTCTCTGTAAAGTGCAGCTTCAGCTTCTGAAAACATTAAAAATAAACATTATCACTCAATAATTTGTTAAACAAAACCTTAATTACAAACAAAACCATGTTAACGTTGTTACCTCTTCCTGTTGATGAAGATGAAGAACCATTTTGAGCATCTCCAACGCCATCAACGTTGCCTTCACCTTTTCCGTTGACAGAATTTCCCTTCATAGATACTTCTGATGATGCCATGTTTCTTTCTTCTTCCAGATCTCTCATCCCAAACACTCACTCTTCATGAAAACTCAAAAACAACAACGTTGTTTTTCTTCTTCTTGATCTTCAAAAACAAAGAAACAAAACAATTATCAAGAACAGAAAGCCTTCAATTGACGATGACTCATTCAACTACCCACTTTCTCTCTCTAAGTTTTCTATCTCTCTCTCTCTCTCTAAATATTTTGTTTTGTTTTTTTTTATCTCTCTCTCTCTCTAAGATGATGATGATAAATGGTAGCAGGAGGACCAGAAGGAGTGTCGGAAGAGAGGACTTTAACCAGAGTGGTCAATGCTTTTAACCGCGGTTAAATGAGATATAACCGGTGATAACAGGTTTACCTGCTTTATGAACCGGGTATCACAAGTGACCAAGTTTTGGTGCTAGGGAAACGCAAACAACGCCATAAATAAAAGGCGGCTCATTGGAAATGAGGGGGTAAGAATAAACGGAGTTAATTAGACGTTGAGATAGGATTGGATGGAGAAAGTAACGCCGTTTGTCTTAACGGTCGCGGGAAAGTTGTCATGTTTTTATTGGGAAATGGCGTTGTCGTGCTGTGGACGGGCAGTGTAATGGGGTACGGGTAAGAAGGGTGCATTTAACACCATCCGCGTTACATAACTTTCCCTTACTTCCTCACCTTTTTTTCATTTTTTATCCTGCGCTCGCGTAATTGTAAAGACTAATTATTTTTTAAAATGTTAATTTCTATTTTTATAGCCCGTGTTAAGAATTATATTATTAAAAATTATATATTGAAAAGTATGTTAATTCTTTGTTTAAATTATGTTCTCGTGAGGTTAGCTCAATTAAATATTTAATATGCGTTGTAAGAGCACAAGTTACTATGATCTATAATTTTTTTTATTGAATAAAACTTTGATAAAAAAAATTAAATTCTTTATAAAAAATTGATACTGATGTATTTTTATGATTTAATTTAAAGTAAAGGAAAATATTAACGACTTCAAATATTCTTTAAAATCTTTAAATAGTAAATTTTTTATAGAAATATATGTAATCAATGTATTGTAAATCAAAATGTTTGATTTTTAAAAAAATATAATTTTTTTCTTTTTGAATCTTTAAAGATTGCCCAAGATATTAACAAGACTCTTGAAACAATTATAAAATATTTTTTATTATTCCATCTAAGTGTTTTTTAATATGGTTTACTTTTTAAAAAAAATTCCATTTAACCTAGATTTATACATTCAATTGATTGATTAATCAATTAATTGGAATGAATATTAAATAAATAAATTTGTAACGTATGGGCAGTTATATAAATAAATAAATGATTTTAAGGAGCCGGTTGTATGAGTTGTGATAATGTAAGAGGTTTGATGCGCTTGGGCAGCAAGGGCAGCACTGAAACGTGAAGATTGAACAGGAGTTGTCGCCCCCATTTCCGTCTTTGAGATTGCTTTTCTTATCTCATCAACCAACATTATTGCCCCTGTATTGGGGTATATTATTATCTCTACCAAAATTATTTTCCAACATTCCGTGTCGAATGTGAAAAATTCATATAATAATCAGTAAGATCCCCTAATATGGGACTAATTGGACCTTACAGACGATCAAAACTATCCATGGTTATTTCATACAAGTAATTAATAACGGCGATAAAAAGGAAAATTTCACCACAACAAAAAAAATTAAATGATAGATTTATGATAGTAAGAGAGTAAAGTCAAAGAATAAGATTTAAGCAATTACTCACCTTGAGATACACAGTTTCAATTTGTTACTGTATTGTTTTTTTTCTCTCAAGTAATTTAATAAGTAGAATTAGAAATTCTCTTTATAATCCTATAAATTTAGTTCAGTTAGTAGGGATATTTTATATTATATGTAAGGGTCGGGGTTTGAATCCAGAAGACTCTGTTTCTCCACGTTTAATTGTGTGAGTTCATCACTAGGTTACTTGAAAAAGAAAAATAAAAAAATTCTCTTTATAAGATAAGATGTATAAGTGGATCCACTTCGAAATTGCGGTTTCGATCTTTGTATCCTGTCACATCGTTGTCAACCGAGATATATTCATATTAATACTCAATTTTAATTCTAGTGAGAGATTTTTGAGTGATAATATATATCAATAAACTGAATGAAAAAGCATCTTTTGTGGAAAAAACTGCGTTGCTAGGCCTTTTTGGCTAAAACTTGCCTAAAGGAAAAAACTTTGAAAAAATCTTTGAAATTTAAAATCATGTGACGCATCAATTTTTTGTGGACTATAAATGTTACTGTATTAATGGTTATGTTAATAAAGAGATATTTGCTCGTGCAAGTACACAAATTTGTATTTTCGATGAATTTTGCGATACTCCCTTCGTTTTTAAATTATGAACTACATACATGATTAATTGAATGAACCTAAAAAGTCAAATTTGCTTATATTTAAAAACAGAGGGAGTACTTCACATGGAAAATGTCAAAGTGCATATTCTCCTTGGAATACCATTCTTGGCAACGGCTAGAACCATGCTTGGTGTTCAGCTAGGCGAGCTCGTGTGAATATCTCAAGATGCGCAAACGACTTTCAATGACTTCGAAGTAATGAGATATCAAAATGAGCATCTATAATACTTTTAAATAGGTGTTATTGAAGACTTGGTTTAAGAGACTTCAAGACTTAGTTTAAGAGACTTCTAAACAAGAGTCACCTAATCCACCACTTGAAAGTGTGACTTTTAACTTAACTACAATAGTTGAATCATAGTTTGAGAAAGAAGACGAAGAATGTCTGTATCAACAAAAAGCATCTCAAACTGACAGCTGTGAGAACAAGAAGAGAAAAAATCTGAGAAGAATTAAAGATGAGGAAGTATCAAAACAAGTTAAGTCAGTTGTCTAGCCACAAAGGCGACTCAGCCAGCTAATTAAGGACCATGTAAAGAAAGAAACATCAAAGTTGTTAAAGGTCGGGATGATCTATCCGATTTTTTTGATAGTGTTGAGGTGAGCCCGATGAATGTGGAGTTGAAAATAAATAGGAAGAAAGTGAAGGAGGTGTAGGCATCAATGCCAGCTCGTGCAACATCTAGGAAAAAGATAAGGCATAAAAGGAAAAATACATGGGAGATGTTCGGAAATTTGACACCAGAGACATTGATTCATTGGTTAAACAGTGTTTGTTCCCTGCCATTTTGGCGAGTTTTTGTTTACTTTCCTATAAACAGAAGAAGGAAAAATTGTAGATTCTAACCTCGTGATTTAGAAATTATTTGTTCAAATTAGAGGAGTGAAAGTACCATAAATTTTAAAATTGGATGTCATGAAGTTCCAAGACCAAATAATCTTCAAATTAAAAGATTGGAATCTCAAGTTTTTTATATTGGGGATAAACCAAAACTCACTCGAATGGTAGAAGTTAAACACCATTTAGCCCTTGTTTCATTCTGTAAATCATGTTGATCTTCTAGTTGCAAATAAGAAAAAGAAAAGCACTGTTAGCTCAAAGTTGAAATACACCACCTTAATTGGGTGTTGGGTTGTCAAGCTCGCAACATTAAACTTGTTATCAGTGGAAGACAACTCACGAGAGGCACCTTGGTCATTGTTCTATATTTTTATTTTGCACCGTTGAAAAGGGTACAATGTTCGTTATGACCTGACTAATAAAATTGGTCAGTTGATTTTGAAAAATCTCATGATTGTTTAAATTGCATCCATGTAGGTTTTGTTAGGGTTTAGACATGCGTTGGCTGCATTTTGTTAAAACTTTAGTTCAAGCAAGATGTCAGACGCAATGTCTTAAACATGTTGGCACGACATCATAGCGTGCCTTGATCCGCTTACTTGGGGATTCTATTTTAATGTGAAGATTTTCATATATTCTCTAAATATTACTATCATCTGAAGAGTTGACCAAGGAGCAAAGATTTCTGAAGCAGAGGAAGGCGGTTTATGCTTAACTTAGTCCTTACGAATGTTGTTGCAACATTTAAGGAAACATCTGATCTGCTTGTGCTGAAATATAGAGATTTCAGCTGATCTTTAGTCAAGACTTGTGCATCACACCTATTCTGCATTCAGGCTATATAAACAAAGACTGGAGACCTAAAAAATCACTGAAGCCGCAATTTAGAAAAGAGTCATCTAGGATTTTAGTTTGTCTTTGTTATTTGTGAGCCACTCTCTTATCACTTTGATATTAGAGTTGGACTTTGTAATTGAGTTGTAATACTCTGAATCTCTTCAAGCTTTTAAGCACGAGAAGATTCATGCTCTAGGAGAGTGTGTCCATTATCTGTTAAGGATTACAAGGACGGTTACTGGTCTGTGACTAAGAGGAAGTGAGTGGGCTCCCATATTTAAGACTAATTTGAGTCTTAGGTAGAAACAACATGGGTAGTGATTAAGTGAGAAGTTAGTAGGTCAGTGAAGGCTTTTACGTATACTTCAAATTAATACTACTATAGTGAATTTTCTTCCTGGCTTGGTAACCCCCAGATGTAGGTGAAGTTGCACCGAACTGAGTCAACAAATAACTTGTGTTATTTTCTTTCTGTCTGTTATATATATTTGTTATCCATTACTTCCTGTAGCGAGATGTTCTGACACCGAACATGACATCTGACTTGTCATAACATCACGCACGTTATAATTGCGTGCCAGAATTTCAGGTTTCAATCTTTTTGATGAAAATTTATTCTCGATGTCAAAGCTAAAAAGTTTTTTTGTACATAAAGTTGCAAAGTGACTCTATCATGGAAGTTTTAAGAGAGGTGATCGAGGAACATGTAATGAGAGATATTCTCAACAAAGCAACATCTCAACTCAATGATATCCCAAGTGGCGAGGCTTTGAGTAATATTTCACTATATTGTTGCTTGCTACGTGAGTATACATAGAACTTGCGTTTATTCTTTACAGTTGATTGATTACTACATTCACATACACATTGAGGCAAATTTTGTTTGGAATTTTAAGCCTTTTTAAGTCACCCTGTATTATATTCAGTGGCAGAGCTAGAAATTTTATCGAGCCTGGGCAAAATTTTGACCGCAGATTTACATTTAACTTAATATATAAATAGTCATAAATCGAAGTAAAAGAGACTTGTCATTTTGCCGATAAAAGTACAATTTGAAATAAGAGAGATGAAACATAACCTGTCAATAGTGTGCTAAATAAGATTAAGAGGTAAATGCCCTTTCTGAGACCTCTTTACGGTGAATGTTCAAATAATATCAAAATCATCAAGTGACTTGAATATCTTTCGCTCGATGTAACATATCATCAAGTAACTTGATATTATGCCTTTTTGTCAAATAAGCTATTTTGAACAGTGATTCAAATTTTGTTATCATAAATTAAATAAGCAATGGACTATATATAAATTTTAATTTCTGTGAGTATTGAGTATTGGTTTGGGTGAATGGTATAATAGTTCATAGTTAGGGGGAATTATTCTAGTTAAGCCACTTCAAGAATTTATTCTAAAAATTGATTATAGTAATCAATTTCCAATTGCAATGATATTGATTATAATATTTTATTATATTGATTAAACTAATTTTAGTGATAATTTTATGAATTATTCATTTTTAGAATTTATAGTAGTTTTTTGATAGGGTTGCCAAATATTTTCAGAGTATATATGAAACAGTTTTAAGAAAATGACAAAGTTATGGACTGATGCAGTGGTTTATTTTCTTTAATCTATCAAAGTATCTACCTCTTCAACCTCTTTTTTGAATAAAATGTCATTAATACAATTGAAAATATAAAAAATAATAATTAGGCTAACAAGGATCAAACTCACAACCTTTGAGAGTTAGGCCGTGCTTCAAACCACTACGACACCAATGTAACTTATGTAACAATATGCATAATATGATAATTATAGGAAACTTGGGTGATGCAGTGGCTCATATGGGTCTCCAAGAAGTTCCACCACTGAGTATGGGTTGAGCCCGAGCATGCCCAAGCTAGTTGGGTGGTAAATCCCCCCTGATTATATTATCCTTTGGTTATATTATCCTTTTGAGCCCTAACAGTCTCCTTTTTTTCTATCGGTGACAAAACAAATTATAAGCTTATTAATATGAAAAATTAAATCATTCCCCCTCATTGGAGTTAGGTAGGTACTTTATTTTCATTGTCACAAAATAAACTCATATTCTTCGTAGCTTTATTTTATCTATGGTTAGCGCAGTGCAGATTTTCGGTGAAAAAGCAACACGACCCATGTGAAGTATTTTAAACATATATGGAGTTTTAGGTATCCAAACAATGTCAAACAAGTGGCGAATGAAAGTTAACACGCACATATAAAACCTTGAGTTATGCTAACAACACTCTCTCTAATATTCACTTTTTTATTGGTTTAAAACATTGTGAGTCTTCACTTTGAAAATTGAACCCACATAAAGTAATAAGATATACATTGATTATATCCAATAAAAGAGTGAGTGTTAGAGAGAGTGTTGAAAAGTGAATGTTGCTAGCATTACTCTAAAACCTTTTATGGATACACCAAATGCAATTCAAACTATAAAAGGGTGAAAATTCAAAGCAACGAAATATCAGGATTTTGCCTCATGCGCCTCGTGCTAGGTGGATGTTGCCCATCTTGATGTTAACTTTCTATATTGCCTCGTGTGCATCGCTTACAACAAGTTTGTTGGAACAAAATGTGTTTAACATTACCTTTTGAGTTTTGATGATAACAAGGTATTAAAAATTGTCAATTGGATATGCTAATATTTGTTCAAGTGTGTAGGACTATAGACAAAATTTCCAGTGTCTAAATTAAGCATAGGTTTTGATAGAACAAATGAGAGCAATGAAATCAACAAAAAGGAAGCTTGAAGCATCTAAAAGAAAAGAGGTTTTGAAGACAAGTGGTCCTGAAGCCGACATCATAAGAAGCACTCTCCTCAGAAGCTGGTCACCAGAAGCTGACGTCATCAGAAGCATCTGAAGATCATCAGGAGCTGAAGATCATCAGAGGCACAAAGACTGAAGAACTTCAAGTGTTGTTTAAATGAAGATTGAATCACGCCTATCATTGCAGAAGATTAGGAGAACAAAACAACAGCTATCTCAAATGAGTTTAAAGGCATTGGATGCTTATTCAATAAAGAGCGTTGAAAAAGGACAATTGTACGAAGTGTACAACCACTACCTCCGCTACACTGATTTGTGTCTGCAATAGGACAAAAACAACAGCTATGCCTGCACCTTTGTTCCTCCATACTTGAAATGGATTTGAAATTGCTCCTTCATAGGACAATAATCAAACCAGGCAACAAATCATTTGTGATTTGAACAAGCTTCAAACGACTCTATTTGATGTGCTGACAATTTTCAACGTATCTTTCACACCTCTATATAAAGGAGTGAAGACCTGCAGTTTAACACTCAAGACTCATACAACAATTTTACAAGTGCCAAAACTCTGCTGAAATTGTTTCACATCAAAAGTTCACTTAGAATTTCTTATCAAAAGTTCATATCTTAGAAATCCTAGAGTCTTAAGAGCCTGTATCTGATTTGTATTGTGAACACCACTGATTGTATATCAAGTGTTCAACCTCAAACAAATTTCTCTGTAATTCTGTTTGAATAGAAGTCTCTTGCAGTTGTGCATGAGCATAGAGCATAGAAAGTCTCTTGATTGTGTTCTTGAGCATAGGAAATCTCTTGCAGTTGTGCTTGAGTAGTTTGAAGTCTCTTGCTAGTTGTAGCAGTGAGCAATTGTAATCAGATATTACATTTTGGTGAACTCTCCTTGGAAGTGCAAGGGGGAAATGACTACTTCCGATTTGTGGAAGGAACCTGTATAATTGTTTTGTGTCTTTTCTCGTTCTCTCTCTCTCTCTCTCTCTCTCTCTCTCTCTATTTTTATCCGCTGCATTTAGATTCTGATTATCACATCAGAAGCTGAATTCTATCTGCTTCTGATCAATGACTTCAGTAGGAGAAAACAAAGAAAAAGAAAACACAATTCAACCCCCTTCTTGTGTTTCTCTCACCTTCAAAATTTGCCAAAACCATGAGCATTTAACGCCCCTTGTTTCTACCGCAGGATCCGTTAGTTTAACGCACAGTTCAACCCAATTTCAAATCTCTATAAATACATAAAGGAATATCGTCGACATGTTAAAGTTTTGCACCAGAGAATTGAGGAAACGTGTTTTGAAGAGATCTAAGTCAGGGTTCACCTTGGAAACAATATCGACGACATGTGTTCATCATCAATCTACACATAATTTCTCAGACTTTTTTTGCAATATTTATGATTGTCACGTCTAACTAAATTTCTTAGGTCAGGTTATTATACGAACTTCTTTGGATCTGTTTGAACCATGTAATCTTTGACTACCATTTATGAAATTTAAAATCTAACACTCTTCACTTATGTTTGTGTTTGATGTGTAATGTCTCTGATATGTTTAGAATTGTAAGAATTGATTTCAAGAAACAAATGATTATTAATCCTAACTTCTGAAACTCAATCTAAGATAATTCTTCAACATATAATGCCTTTAGAAATACTGAATTACCTAATTATGATAATTACAATTTATGTTCGATTAAACTTTCATGCTTTAAAAGGAACTTTATGTTTTTGTTTTTTTGGTCAAGTACATAGCGGCTGGAAATTCACCTTTTAAAGGTGAAAAATCAGGGTGCAGAGGGTTTGAAACCCCCGATCTCCTGCATATCAAAATACATTGTCCATACAAATTGAGTTAAACTCATATAAACACAAACTTTTCATTTTAGTCCTTATAAATATGTTTTTGCTCTCTATAAATATTTCAAATATTTATTTTAATCCTCCCAAAAAAATTTCTTAACTTTTAGTTTCTTAAAAGTTTTTCATCACCGCTTTTGTTCCATGCTTTTAAGTCCACTCATGCGTTTCGTTTAAAATGTTGATTTTTTGCTTTCTTTTGCATAAATGTTTACAATATTATTAGAATATCTGGCAAAAACATAAATAGAATTTTGGTATAATTACACTTATCGCCTTTTAACTTAATTTCAGATAATGATTTTGTCATTTATCTTTTTTTCATGTCACTTTTATCCTTTTTTGTCCATTTGTATATGAATTTTCAAGCATTTGATCTAAAATCTATATAAAAACACAAATGGAGGACAATAAATTTGAATACTAATAACTCATATCGAAAGGAAAAAAACATATATTTGAATACTAAAAATCTATATGCAAATTGATCAAAATAACGAAAATGGCATAAAAAAAGAAAAACAGTGAAATTGTTACTTGTTATTAAGTTAAGGGCAATGAAAGTAATTTTGCCTAGTTTTTTTAGTATGGATTGACTTAAATACAATTTTTTATATTTTTGGTGCTTATGAGTTTATATTTATTTTATTTTTTGTTTAAAAAATATAATTTTGTGAGTTTTTTTTATGATACCCTAAACATTCTTACAAAAACTCATTAATTTTTTTTGAAGGAAGCACATGAACTGACTTAAAATAAGGGTTCAAAAGCAAGGACATAAATCTTTCAAGGACTAAAAATTAAAGAAATTTTTTAGAAATCCTATAAAAAAATGTTATAATATTGATAGGGACAAAAATATATTCAACTCTAAGCTAGTAAAACACCAATCTCAATAGCTGAAAATCAAATAAAAATCCGGCCTAAGCATCAGCAATATAAATTGAGTTGCTCTTTATTTTATTTTTTAAAAAAATTGAGTTCCTATTGACTTGGCAATCCTATAAAGAAACACAATAAAAAAAAAAAAAACTGAAGTCCGAACACAAATATATGAATATATGATCCTGACTTTTCTTTTAACCCTCACGCTTCTACCTAAATGTGTTTTAGTAATCTAGTGTTTGGCGGCGACGTATTTAAAGTTCGATCAATAATTGTTTAGCAACGAATCAAACTCGGGTTCTTGATTTATCTTTTGGCGAAGTTGATTAACCATTTGAGTCTAATCCCTTGATTTATATAATCTTGAGTTTGTTGAGTGATACATGCAACATTATTCAGTTTTTCTGCATCATTTGTTGTGAATTTAACTCAAAGATACCAATTAATTTTATGTATAGTAATATTTGAACAATCATTTATAAAAAAATTTGTGACACAGAAATATAATAAGAACATAATTTAAGCATTAGAGAGCTATGAAAAAGTTGTTACGAAATAGTTATAAAAATATAGATTTTCTAATTCTATAGTGTCTTTCGAGAATAGAGATCAGAACAAAAATATCTTAATGATGTGAATAAATAATGATTTCAAGTTTTCGTTGGAGGCTTCTTTTGGTTTAGTCTTGAAGATGATGTCTACGCTGGTTGGAGATTGGATGATATCAATATGCGAATTTTTTTTTTTCTGACCCTATTGCCAAAAAAAATTTCAAGTCTGACCCCCTTTGAAATTTTTTTTTCCAAAATGACCCACTTTCATTTTTGGTTTTTTTTTTTGTCTTTTTCTCCATTCCCGCCGTTTCAAATGGCGGGACTGAACCTATGGCCGACACGTGTCCAACCGTCACAGGCTGACGTGATTGGACGGTTTTTT
>Ga0315914_1004820_pt1 | contig 19961 bp, 7 predicted proteins | sample MpolenodulesMG_FD_203920 | JGI IMG/M metagenome (GOLD analysis project Ga0315914, IMG submission 203920) | Medicago polymorpha root nodule microbial communities from Los Angeles, California, United States - elongated nodules | ecosystem: Host-associated > Plants > Roots > Nodule | place: USA... | reverse complement strand
CAATATTCGTCCTTAAAAAAATATCAATATTCATATAAGACAAAATTAACATTAGATAAGTATATAGTTACGTAACAAAAAAATATTCATATAAGAAAAATATTAATATTCAGTTTCATTTTGTTACATAACATAAAAATAATAAAAATCTTCCTTAAAAAAAAAACTTTGTTACATATGTTAATTTAGTAAGATAAGTATATAACAATTTTGTTACTCATGCACCGCCAAAGATAACTAACATTATAATTAAAATATATGTTTTGAAAAAGTGGATCTAGAGAGAATCGAAAGAGGTTACATAAATTCATAAGCTCTTTGTTAAGCTAGAGGATAAGCTGAAAATTTAGGCTTATTAAAATATGGCATAAGCAGCTTATAAAACTATGATAAGCTATTTTTATTTATTTACTCAAACACCTTTAAAAAAGCTTATGGGAGTAGATAAACCCACATAAACTTAAAATAAGCCAATCCAAACGGGGTCATAATTAATGTCTTTTTTTAAAAGTCTATTTAACTAAAACATACAGGTTACATGTCACGAGAAACGTTTTTTTGGGCTTACCACCAGCCCGACCTGCTTATCTAGTGTTAAATTATAAATTTTTTAAACTTTTTTTTTAGGGGAATTTTTTTAACCTTTTTTTATATTGTTGAAATTTTAGCATATTAGTTTGTATCAATTTTCAACATATCTGTGGCCTGTGGGTATTTTTTATTTTTTTTGGTAGATAGACGAAATGATAAAGCCATCGTAAATCCACACACACAAAGTAGAGGTAATGGGGTTCGAACCCCGATCATGATATCCGGCCTAACAATTTCAGCATTTTTGTCAGTTGAGCTACGACAAATATTATTTTCATATTTGTGGGTATTAATAGAGATAGAACTTAATCTCAATCATCTATTAGTTTGATATTTAAAGATAGATTAAATTTTTTATTTAGGATCGTTAATATTATTTATTTTTTAGCAAAGGGTCGTTAATATATAGCTTAATATGAAATAAACATTTTTTATATTATCAGACCGTACTAGACTTTCAAAAAGATTATATTTAAACAAAAGAAAACTTCTATAACATGTAATATGTCAAACTTACACTTTAAATTTTTAGAATATATCACCTTGCAAAACTTAACTTAGCTTTTGGATACTACAATGATATATTTTAAGCGACAATAACATATTTTAAAAGTTGGGGAACAAAAACTCACTTTTCAAAGGTATAGTATACTTTATGAATTTTTTTAGACTAAAAATATATTTGACTTTAACATTTTTTATATTTTATATGTATTATAACATATTGTGACGAATTAAAATAATTAACTATAGATTTACACTTCGTGACAAATAGTGAAGATTTTTGGTTTTGGACCTTCATGAATTTTGACGGTACAAAATAGAAGATATGACAAGGGAGTAAACCGAAATTTGCTCAAATTAATAGGGGGTAAACCAAAATTTACTCAAATTACAAGGGGGTTAAACCTAAATTTGCTCAAATTACAGGGGTTAAAATTTTCCATGAAGGTCCAAAACAAAAAAATCTTTAAATTACAAGGATGAAATTCAAAAAAAATATTTTACAGGTGGAAAACCGAAAATGACTTATATTACAGGGGGATAAAGCACTATTAACCCTTTTAAAAAACAAAGAGTAAAAAACGCGACATAATAAAAAACTGGTCATTATAGAAGAATCTTAAAAATGGCAAGGGAAAATCTAAAAAAATTAATTTACAAGGGTAAAACAAAACTCGTCCGAATGATAAGGTATAAACATTATTGAAATAACTCAAAAAAAACCCAATTTCCCTTTTTTTAATATTTTCTGAGTGAGTTGGTAGAGGATGGGGTTAGTCTTGGGGTGTCAATCTAGTTGGGATGTCAAGTTATCTCATTATGTCTTCCTTTGCCTTTGCTTTTGATTCGAAAAACAATAGTTTTAATTTTTTTATCATTTTTTTTATTTTCAGTTTTTTTAAGAAGTTGTTTTAGTATATTTTTTGCTATCAATTTTCATTTTTTTTATTTCCTTAAAAAGGTTTTTTTTTATGAGATGTACTGTCGATTAGTTTACTACCACCCAACCACTATATTTAGTTATTTATTACTCTATTATTTTAATTTAAATGATAATATTATATAAATCTACACCTACATAATGTTTTGGATATACTACTATTTTTTTCTCCTTCCCAAACTCTAGCTCACACCACTATTCTTTTTTTGAAGGACACACCACTATTCTTCTTCTTAATCTATCGAAGATGGGTGATTTAGTGTTAATTTTGACGCAAAACCATTCATCAAAAATGTTTTTCTTTCACTTTTAGTTAAATAAGTGATTTCCATGTATTTTTAGTCTTATTTTCTTTTTCCTTTTGTGATTTCGTCGTTTTAGCAAAACTCTGTTGTTTTTATTTTCCGTCTTTGTGTGGTTTGTTTTTTATTTTCCGTTTTAGTGTTGTGTTTATTTGATTTAAATTGAAAAAACAATTTTGATCGAATGCAAATCCAATCATAAATGAATTTAGTGTCATCAATGTTGCAGATCTGGAAACATAAGTATTTTAGAGACTTGAATATAGTAATATTTGTAGGCTTATGTATTTTGTCGTTTTATGCTATTAACATGGATGTTGTGAGTTTGTTCGCAGTGTTGGGGAAAAACAAGGTAAGATAAAATAATAATAATTTTTTTATCGAAGAAATAACAAAATATATTACACAATGAATAAAACACATAAAAAAGTTTGAGTGGTTAGTTTCCATATGAAAAAAATTATAAAATGGCTAGATATATATAGAGATAATATAGGAAGTTGTTCCATGAAAATATAAGAATTTAACAAAATATATTACTCCCTCCATTCCTTTTTAAGTGTCTTTTTAAGGTGAATTTTTCGTTCCTATTTAAATGTCGTTTTGGTATTTTAAGGATATGATTTGTCAATTATACCCTTTTTCAATTATTCTTATATTTTTCAATAAAACCAATTAATGCTATATATTTGGAAAACTAAAGTTTGTTTTTTTTAAAACAAAGATTTTTTATTTTGTTTTAAAACAAAAATTTGTTTCTTGTTATCTTCAAATTTAAACAAAATTTTGTTACCTATGATAATAGTTCCATGAAGAGTTAAAATTCTATAAATAACATTAGTAGTACTTGTTAAAAATTTCAAGAGATATGCACAATATTTAGAGAATTGAAAATTGGTTGTTATGAGAGAAAGATAAAGCGCGCAAAAAAATAGAAATTTGTTGGAGAAAGAGAGTAGTAACTAACAATTGTTTGTTACATATTAAATTTATTGGAAAGATAAAGTGTGTGCAAAAAAATAGGAAATTATTAGTAGATTAAAATGAGGGTATAATAGGAAAAAAGTGTACAAAAATACACTTCACTATTTTTGTGTTAAAATTCTAATACGACACTTAAAAAGGAACGGAGCGAGTATGTCAAAATAGAAATTAATAAAAACAAACAAATAAAATATTTGGAAAATAAAATCAAAGTAAATAAGGATTATTTGTTGAGATGTTTATGCTAGATCGAAAAATGAGTTTTGTAAAATAAAACATACATGTTAATATGGGAGTGAACATGTCCTTAGACTATTGTTATTTTTCATTGGATTACCTAAAAAAGAAAAACTCATATAGGAAGGCAGTTCTATTACATTAAATAGACGCAATATGAAATAAAAATACATGAACATCATAAATTTATTTTTAGGAAATGTAAATTAAATATATGACTTGTTTTTTATAGATTAAAAAAATGAGTTTGATATATAATAATTTAGAGATTAATTTTTTGAGATTTTATGAAAAAGCATAATCAATTTTGTGAATAACATTCACCTTCCTTCAAAAAACAATTTAATTTGTTTAGATAGAACTATATAAAATAGAATATTTGTTACAAAATTACCTTCATATTTTGATACTTATTTTCTCCTCCTTTAAAAAAATATACTTTTATTGAAAAGCTATTCTTAATATTTTTTTCAATTGAAATTGTTTTTACATTTATTTTTTCAAGATCTTGTTTTTTTTAAAAAAAAAAAAACTATAACAAACAGATCCAAAATTTTTAATTTTTTTTAGAGTTATAACAAATGGCCTGTAGAGCGTGTTTGTTATGAATTAGAATAAAATTGATTTTGACATTCAATATCATATAGATTTTTTTTACATTTTATAAAAAATTATAATATATTTTGTGTTTGTTTATCGTAGAATAATCATTTAAAAAAAATAGTTTATTTAATAAAATTATATGAAAGAGGTTTTTTTTTTTTACAAAAACTCTTCAACATTTTAAGATTTATTTTATCTCTCCTTAGATAGGATTTGTTTTTGAATTAGAATTTTTTTTTTTTTTGCTAGGCAAGGAGTAAGGACAGACATCAAGAGGAAACACTGACATGCCAACTAGGTTGGCACCCCGGGAAACCTTCATCCTATGCCACAAAACTCTAAATTTTATTAAAAAAAGGAAAAAATATATACAAGATGAGAGGGGACTAGGCCAAAACCCTAAAAAAAAACGAGAACAAGCTACAAAAGACTATGAAAATCTGTAAATAATGATTTTGACATTCAATAATATATAGATTTTTTTTTACATTTTATAAAAAATTTGAATCTATTTTGTGTTTGTTTAAAGTCATTTTAAAAAAAATAGTTTATTTAATACAATTTTATGAAAGGGTTTGTTTTTTTAGAAAACTCGTAAAACTTTTAAGATTTATTTTCTCTCACCTTCAGATAGGATTTTTTTTTTGTTATTAACGACACAAAAAGGTAAAAATATGATGATGTCTCAAATGATTAGGGTGAGACAAAATTATGTTTTTTGCCGGTCATTTCAAATTTAAAAAATAAAAGATAGACTATTGATTGATATTATTGATGGTTGGCTTTAAAAAAATATTATTGGTGATTAGGAAATTTTAAAAATATAATGAGTAGCTTTTTAAATCACTACCAAAAAAAAGTCGTTTGTTTAGATATTTATACTACATAAGTATTAAAAGTAAATTACAAACTTAAATAAAATACATAGTTGATAAGATCAAAATAATATATAAAGTTTGTTGATGTATTTATGCCAAATAAATATTAGTTTTAAAAAATAAAAAAATAATAAAAATATTAAGAATAAATATAGAAACGACAATTGACATAAAAAATTAACTTTATTTAAGGGGTTGCTAACTTACTCCCACCCAAAAACATGAAGGAGTAAGTTAACAACTCTACTCTCACTTGTTTTTGATAGATAACTTAGACAATTCTTTTCTAACTAGTTTAAATTAAAGGATAATAAAGTAATCTGCTTATTTAAAACACAATTTTTTTTGGGTACTCCCTTCGTCCAAATTATTTTTGACTTTGCAACTTAGTTTTTTCTTTTTTTTTTTACGAAAGGACTTTGCACACTTAATAACATAACTTAAATAGATAGACTTGGATTTTTAATAAAAAATAAATGGAAGTAGAGGGTTCCTAACTTACTCCTTCATATTTTTAGGTGACAGTAAGCCAGCAACCCATATATATTATTCATACTATAAGGTCTAATTCGATGATTTATTTGACAAAACTTTATATATATTATTCATACTATAAGGTCTAATTCGATGATTTATTCCATAAATAAACTCTCATGTATCATATCAAATAAGATTTATTACTTATGATCCAGAAGTCCTAACTCAACTGGTAAAATGCCAAAATTATCAGGCCGGATGTCATGACCGGGGTTCGAACTCCGGTACCTCCATTTGTGTGTGTGAGTTTATAATGACTTTGTCATTTCGTCTATCTACCAAAAAAAAAATATTATTACTTATGAAGCACGAATATGAACACGGACACGACACGCTAACACTGCTAATAATTTGAGAAAATCGCATAATTCAATGTAATTATAAGTGTTGGTGTCGGGCATGACACGTGTTCGACACCGGAACGCACCTAATATAAGGAGTGTCCGTGCTTCATAGTTTATTATAAAAGTAAAGTGAAAATAGCATGAAACAAAGGAGGGAGTGTGTTAACGATATGATATAATAGCGTGAGGCAACAGTTGAGAGAGAGAGAGAGTTACCTGAGGCGTATTTCAAGCAGACTGGGAAAAGATCGATCAGAAAAAGAGAGAATATAGAATGAATGAATTAGGAAGAAGAGTTGTAAAGAGAAGCATAAAAATGAAATGAAATGAAATTAGGCACTATATTATTTATAGTCTTATTTGTATTTGTATCAGATTCAGCAGAACTCCGTCTCGTCAACGCAACAAAAATCCAACAATTACCATGATGCTTCTTTCTTTATTTGTTTATTGTTAATATTCCAACATAACATAAATCCAACAATTACAATGATGCATCTTTCATGTTTTATCTGTTCAGACGTTACTAGAATATGACGTATACTCCTACGTTAAATGAATATAGTGTTTAGACATGAATAGACAATAATGTTAATAAAACATTTTTGCCGGTTATATACTCTTGTGAGTCTTCAAATTAAACATTTTTTTTTTTAACGTCTATGAACTTGTTCCACGTAGTTTCAAGTGAAATTATTTTAAATACGTATACATAAACGTTGATTTAATCTACGTTAGTTCACATGTGAATACGTATACACGTTGATTTTGAACGTGTGAATCTAATTTTATTAATCCATGTTAGTTCACATGTGAATCCATCAATTGGGATAACGTCTGCTCACAAGTTGCAGAATGAGAACTAGGACCTTATTTAAGAGAACTAGACTCCGTTAATCTAGGTTATAACAATATTTGTAAAACATAACTTTTGAAACAACCTTACTTTGGATACTTTAGCTCCCTTTGATACATCTTGTACTAAAGGAGCTTGTGTTGGAAAAACCTTTTATTGGTTAAAAACAATAATGAAAAAAAGAGAATAAAAACCTTTTAAGGCCTAAAACACATTGAAGTGTCGTGTCAGGTATCCGTGTCAAAGTCCATGCTTCATATCTGCAGAGACATCCATGAATTGATAAGCGCATGCTCATAAAATTTGCATGTATTTTACACAATAGAAGATTGATTGAGCATTATATCAATTGAATAAAAATGTAGTCCAATCAAACTATACATTCAATGCATTAATTTTTTACCAGACAAAGATCTTGATGAATTTGTTAAAACTCTGTAGAAATTTGGTTGTCACTAAGTGATAAGTGATTGAAACTTACCTCATCTGATTAGGCTTTCCATCAGTTTTTGGGGGTCCTGATTGGGAGTTTGTGGCATTGGCTCTTGGTAGGTGTGGCTCTTGCTGTTTTAGGCCTTAGGTGCGGTGGGGTATTTGGTTAGAGGTTCCTTATGTATGCGGAGTCTTTGGTGTTCCACCTTTGAAGTGTTCCGCATATATACGACACCTTTGTATTTATTTCATTATGGTCCAAGGTTTTGGTGATCCTCTCACCTTCTTGGCTTAATAAATTTTGCTAACTAAAAAAAAAGTTAGATATTTCTAGAATAATGTAAAATACATAAGTGTAGAAACTTCTCCCAAGAACTCTCTAGAGAACATATAACCAACATGTCAAGCCTATAAAAAGGCTACTTGCCATCCATTTTAGACCAAACCACGAACTAGCTATCTTCTAACACCACAAAGTTAATATAATTCAATTTTCTACAAATTCCATTTTCACTACTTCAACTATTTCTACTAAACTATTCCTTACTATCCGTTTCTAAAATAATATCATAAAGCAATGCAGAAAGTAAGGATCTTTGACATTGTAACATTCAAATGTTAAAGCATAAAACAGAACAAGTGCATAGCAGAAAAACTTGATGCCTTTAAACCCCCATGAACCTTTACAAACTAGATCTGTGTCACCATTGCTTTCTCTCCTTATGATGATAATTTAGAAAATAATTTGGCATATTTTATCAAGCCAAGAATGCATCAACCACCTTGATATAAATTTCTCAATATTTCATATCATCATTCTAAAATTTTCAGAATAATTCCCCAAAAGGGCAAAAATGAACGCGTTACCAAAATATTTGTTTCCATCGTAGAACAACAACAGTGAGTAACTATAATGAATCCAATCAGTAGTATTGCAATGACATTAGTGTTTTATTGAATTTCACTAAATTAATTGGCAAGTCAACTTTCAGTGTATGAACTAGGAAGGAATATACGAATAGTAAATTGAAAAACGACTGAAAATAAAATAAACTTTTGAGAATGGAGTCAGAGGTTGTAGAGGATGCCTAAGTTCTGACATCACAAAATGTCTACTTCTATCTAACACATATTTCTTCCACTTGGAGTTGGTTAAATTTTTCCTGCTACTCCTAGTTTCCTTGATTACATGATCTATAAAAAACTTGCGATCAAGCTGTCCATTATCATCAAATTCGGCACACTCATCATTCCTAAGGCATAAATATGGGTAGTGCCTTGCAGAATGGTCCTGTGTTACATCTGGAAGCATATAAAATGCAGATATCTGACTTGAGTCTATTTCTCTGGTTTCTTCTCATGATGACAATGCTGTCAAAAGGATGATCGGCTCTATATTTCTTCTCAAGCCCTAAAAAACATCATTGTCTTCTGAAGTACTTCTATGCACTGTCCCTTTTTGAAGTATTCATACCTGATCACAAATTAAGCAAATGTTGGATTAATGGAATGTTAAAAGGTGGTTCACATTATTGAAGCAATTGCTGATTCGAGCAACTTCTTAATCTTGTACACACTTAAGAAAGAAAAAAAACATCCGGGAGGTCCGCCTCATCTCAAAATTACAGACATTCATGAGTAGGATCTATTGGATTTTACATAAACGTTCAGAAGGTCAGCAAACAAGTTGATTTGAAATGGTTGGGACGGTCTCACCACCACGGTCAAAGGACTTTCATAGAGTGGCAGTTTATCTCATTGTGTTTGTCATCTCAAAAAACATTGGTTTGCAGCCACTTGATTCTCATGTACGTGTCATTTTCATAGTCTTCCCAAAAATCGATTTGTTCATCCTCAAATTTGCACACTGAAATGGCAGAAAGTGTATTGAAATTTATTTGCACCATGCATCAAAATATGAATGTATGTAAAGATTTCGCTATCCAACTCTATTTTAAATCCCCTGTGTTTCTTTTTTCAAATTTCCAATTTTCATCTATTCAATTAAGTGTAGAATAAAAATTCACTTACCATTTATGTATAGATACTATGGTTGAAAGTAAACCTCAATAGCATAAGTATATATGTCTGGTTCATATTCTGCATTTGAATGTAAAGGATTAACTCCCTAGATTCCGTCGGTTCTTGATTCAGATGTCTCAATGGTTTTCATTATTATGCTATTCAACTGAATTTTTCAAAGTAAAATAGGGAAAAGATGATGTTATGCAATTTATATTACCAAAAAAAAAGTTTCATGATATGTAGAAATTAGACTCACAAACATCTGACATTATCCAGCATAAAATATAATAGAAATGAGAGAAAATTGAGAGAGTTGTAAAATCAATTTTCATATATTCATGAAATGAAATTCTGATGAAATTCTGATCTGAATAGTCAAATTACAATGATTGATATATGAGTTTATCCTACAGTCATTGGAGCTAACACACGCTAACGAACTGTTATTGCTTTTTGAGCACATCAGAACCTTCAAATTATGCAGATAGATAAACTTATTCTCAAACTGAGAAAAAGAAATGATTTCCAACCAGAATTTAGTTATGATTTGTTGATAGTTTTATTAAAAGTAGTGTTTTATTGAATTTCACTAAATTGACAAGTCAACTTCCAGTGTATGAACTAGGAAGAACATACAAAGAGTAAGAGGTTGAAGTGGCTGCCCGAGGACATCACAAAATGCATACCTCTCGACAATGATTTTCTGTCTGATTCAAACTTTTTCTTGCTGCTCCTAGTTTCCTTCATTCAGGTGTCCATTGTTGTAACAAACATCTGATCGAGCCGTCCATTTCCATCAAAGTCTGCTGTCTCATCATTCCTAATGCATAAATTGGAGAATGGTTCTGTATTACATTTGGCAGCATATAAAATGCAGTCCTGTCTTTGTAAGAATCATTGTAAGAGTCATTGATTGTATAGCAGTGAACATGTTTGAATCAGAAGTTCCAACCAATTTTGCATGAAGACTGTGATCCAAACACTATGGAAGCTTCCATCCACCAAAATTCCCTTTAACAACAAAGTGGCATGTCATTAATTTTTTTTATCACTTCTTAAGAATTAAAAATATAACTAAAATGAAAATAACAGTAAAAGGCCACATGACATCCTCACCATGTAATTGGTTGATACAAGCCATTCATCGGTTTCTTTTCTCAAGTCACATGTTTTCTGGTAAGACACGAGAAGAAAAGCAGTCATTTAACGTTAAGGAGACTAAAAAAGACGGGACATAAAATCAAAATATGGTGTATGACAATTTGTTGCAGACAACTTTGAAACATAGTTTCAGAAGACCTTTATAAAAGTAAATGAAATATGTTTCATTATAATGCTTGAATACACACCATGAACAAATTGGGATGGATGGAATTCACGCAATGTCAGACTCTTCCCTTCCCACACATGATCATGACTCATGAGGCTCTATCTCGAATCCAAATCATTGTTGGATGAAAGAAACATAAACCAAAATTTCTTTGTTGTGAATTTGTGTCCCCTGCTACCTCTTTTTTGCAGCAAGAACAATGTCTTATCTACCTAAACCAAGTATGAAACAGAAATAAGCAGAATGTAAATTAAATTACCCTTAAAATTATGAATGGTTGTCAAAACTGAAAACTTTTCTATCCTTATGTTTAATTTTTCTGATTTCCAATTTTCATCTACTCAATTAAGTGTAACCTAAGAATGCAGAGAACACTTACCACTATAAGTAATATCTTTGAAAGGTACATGTTATGCCTTTGAATGTGTCATCCAGCTGCATTTTTCAAAGTAAAATAAATTTCATGATTCAATCAGCACTATAATAAAACTTTTAGTACAACTTTATTTGACAGAAGCCCTCATTAGTAACAACCTTCGACAACTCAGTAGGATTTAGAATAAGATGTGAAATGTCCAAATCATTATAGCTTGCACAAGTGTATCCCCTGAGTTCTATTGCCAAGAAATATCAAGATTGGATTAGAAGCAATTAAAGGCAAAAATATTAAAAAAACTTAAAGCTATGTTATATGATTTCTATCAAACCATTTTGTGTACACAGGCACATCATATGCAGCAGCATGTTGTAAATGGTTGTATTTGCGTAACATAGGGCTTTTTTATTGCACCGGTTTTCAGAAGACCATCTGTTGGAAACTGGTTTTAATTATAACTGCCTAATCTCCCAAATGCATTTAAAACTACACGCTAAGACACAACCATGGCACAAATTGGCTTATTTCTCACAATAAAAAATTTAATTAAGACTCTCTAGGATAAAAAAATGGTTTGTAATTTCTAAAATAATTTCAGATATGGACACACATATATAACACAATCCATTTTTGTGAAATCAGCATCTGATTTTGTTGAGGTTCAAAAGTAAAAATTTTGACAAAATTATCACAGTTCTATCAAAATCACCGCGAATCAAAACACCAACAACAGATCGGTTCATCCAAACATGAACATAGAGAGTAATTTACCAGAAGAGGAAAAAGATAAATTGAACCACCACACTCCAATAAATCTTAACAAAATCACCACAATCATCATTTCCCAAACTACCCTCACACCGTTCCAAACGCAGAATCCCTCTTAGCCTGGGAAAAAAATTGAAGCCAGAAAATAACAATATAAAAAAGGGAAATAAAATAAGAAAAATAACAAAGAGATTTGATGTAATGTTTTGCTTAAGAATATGTTCACACCTTCCCAACCTATAGTGACAAAGAGATTTGATCCAAAGGTGGGATCTACAATCGAATTTCACCAAAACAGTACATCACGGATGTGACTAATTGTATGCCAACGCTCTCCTCCCTCCTTTTCATACTTCTCCTTAATTAATGGACAATTTCTAATTGACAAAGTAGAAAGGGAGTTGGGTAGACCCTCCTCTGGCAAGCTCTCAAGACTAAGGTAGTTGTAAATAAATAAAAAACGGAGAGATTTGAGTTGGAGAAAGCCCTTGTAGTTCATTATTCTTAGCTTTGAACATTTATTCAAACAAAGAAATGTAAGAGTTGGTGGTAGCAGATTCTCCTCTGGGAAGGATTCCACGTTTTCAAATTCATCACCAACGTAGAGCTGTTTCAAGGAATTGAGTTGGAACAAACCCCACTCCTCTCTCGAACCAATCAGTTTTGGGCATTTGTATATTCCAAGTTCAGTCAAGTTGGAAGGCAAACCACCCTCTGGGAATGAATCCAACTCCAGACAATGGTACAACTGCAAATCACGAAGGTTGATGAACAAGTCTAGTTGAAAAGACAGGTTGGAGGAGCACCATCCTGTTATTGAAAGTCTCCAAAGAGAATTATAGCAACGCAAATCCAAATAAGGACATTTCATACAACCTCTAAAATCAAACTCCAACACTTCAAGAATGGTATTGTTGACTAAAATCTGGTCCACGGAGAACTAGGTGTACCAATTACCACTAAGGACAAACTTTTTCAAGCTTGTTGGCAATTCATTTACCAAAATCCTATCACATCTTTGTATATCTAACTCTACGATACTATCATACTTGGGAATTGATGCTTCCAACTTGTTGCAATCACCAATCTCCAATTTTTGTAAAGAAGTAAGTTCTTGAAGCAGTAAGGCCCTTTTTAATTTGGGACAATTTCTTATAGAAAGCTCTTTAAGCAAAGGAAACCCTTCAATACAAAACCATTCCTCCCAATTGTTCATCTCCTCAAATTTCAGAATTTCAAGGGACAAGAACGGAACATTTGTTGAACTATTGCCGTAAAACTCTTCACCTATGATCATTATTCCGTTAACAGTTTGAAATAGAAAGCTCCTTGAGAGTGGGGATCTGCCCAAGTGGTGGCAAATGGGAACATAATCCACAGTGATGCAGTTGAAGAGATACTAAGTTGGGTAAATGACTACCCGTTATCCAATTTGCAAAGCTACTACCTCTGTAATGTCTTATGTTAAGCCGCTTCAAGTTGCTATTTGGTTGAAGAGCCTCCAACACTTCAACAAACCCTCTGCCATCCAAAGCTTGATCAATTCATCTTTTTTAAATCTATGACCTTTAGGAAAAATGGAACAGTAGGCAAAGCAATGCTTTAGATTGGAAGGGAGATTATGGTAACTCAATCTCAGTACTGAGTTAATGGTGTGGTCCCCGTCTGATAAACGCCACATATCAGTCTCCAATATCTGCATCCATTCATGGTGAGAAATTTTTTTCCCCAAAAGTTGGCCCAATGATTTTATAGCTAAAGGCAACCCTCCACATTTGTTCACTATTTTCCTGCCAATTGATTCAAGATTTGGATATTCAGACACACTCTTGCCTTGAAAAGCATATGTCACGAATAAACTCCAACAATTGCTTTTGTCCAATTGTTATAAATCAAATAACTTTGTAGATTTCAGGACATAATCTGCTACCTCCTTTTCACGTGTTGTCACGATAATCTTACTTCCAGAAGATCCATGGTTAAAGGGAAGTAGTAACAACTCCCAACATTCCGCATCCCCGTTCCAGATATCGTCTAAAACAAGCAAGTATTTTTTTCCCATTAGCTTGTGTCGGAGTTGATGTTGGAGTAGATTCAAGTCTTCACCATCTGCTGAAAAATTAAATGAATTGATAACTGCTTTGGTGAGTCCAACAACATCAAAAGATTCAGAAACATAGACCCATGCTTTAAGCTCAAAATGCTCTTCTATGTTGCTGTCGTTGTACACAAGCTTAGCAAGGGTAGTTTTCCCCATCCCTCCTAAACCAACTATGCTGATTATTGGAACCTGGTTGCCACTATCATTGCCTGCAAGTAAAAAATTGATTAGTTTTTCCTTATCAACATCTCTGCCATATATGCTTGACTCATCCACCAGAGCGGTAGATGACAATCTTTTCAAAGGCTTCCAACTGACTAAGCCTTCATTACTAGCACAAGGACCTTCTCCCAATCCCAACTTTTTCTTTTGCTTTGCAAGAAGTTCTAGTTTATCCAGTTGTTCATTGAGCCTAGATTCAAATGGATTTCTTGTTAAAGCTGAAACCAAGCCTAATAAATTGGTGGTAAGTGGTTCAGATTCGGCTTTCAGCTTATTTAGCATTGCATCGGTAGAAATCTCATCTAATAGTTGGTCTGCTTCATAAACAACATGTTTAAGTTCATAAAGCCACTTCTTCACATATTTGCTTTGGTACTGCTTTATGTCTGCTTCGTCCAGTACTTCGTTGATAGAATCAAGTGCAATATTGAGTTCTTTCACAAGGGCATCAACATTGTTACTACTGAAGTAGTCTCTGATATCAACCGAAGCCAACTTCTCAATAATCACTTGAAAGGAAGACTGAAGAAATGCCCCAGCTACCAACTCTGCCATGATATAATGAGTCTTAACGCCTCTGCAAAATGGAAATGTGTTCTTTCTGTCAAGTAAAATTAAATGAAACAATATTTATATATATATATATATATATATATATATATATATATATATATATGAATATCTCTAGTTTTGATTTCTCTCTTCTTACATCCCCACGCAACAACCACTCTCATACAATGCTTCTAATTATGATTAACTTAACAATGGGTAGTATTTTATGTAAAAAAAAAAAAATAGGGCGGTTAAACAAACTGAGGAAGCCAAAATGATTATTATTATTAGGTTTATGGGTCATGCTAATGACACTTGTTAAGAAGACAAAAGAAGAAATGATTGATGAGTTTAATGAAGAGAAAATATATTTTTAAAGTTTTAATGTAATGAATGCACAATTCTCGAGATGAGATTTCTTCATTAGTCTTCTTGATAAAGTGGTATAAGGACACTCGTTATCATTTCCGTTATTATTATTGGTGACACTAGCTAGTTAATAAGTATGTATGTTTCATATATAGCTACCCCAAATTGTTATCAAAATCGGGACATAAGTCCCAAAATCCAGGATTTTGCGTCTTTACTTACTTCAACCACTCAAATCCATAGCAGAATCCCAAAAACAGGCAAAACCCTATCAAAATCGTGAAATCCATTCAAAATTGCAGGATTTTGAAGGATTTTGTTCATTTTATGATACGGATCAATTTTTGACCCCGTTCGTCAAATGATCCGATTTGTACCAAGACCTGGTTCTGTAATGGGGGAAATGATGAGATTGATGAAGATGAATGTGTTGATATGATGGGGGATAATCCATATAATTGACGATATCTTCGTGATTTATGATTGCATATAGGCTTTGTTTTAAGTATTTTGTTAGGCATCTAGTCTTTGCCTTGAAACTTAATAGTCACTTACTCACTTATGATCAAGTATTTTGTCAGGCATCTAGGATTTTCTTGTAAGTATTTTGTTTAGGTTGTTTAGCATTATTATGACTACTAAAGAATATTTGACATCTAGGCTTTAAGTCATTTATGTACATGTATTTTGTGGGTTCTGAACTTTGAGTCATTTATGACCGACCATATGTAATTTGTAACATGTATTTAGCATTATTTTTGTTTTGGTAAAATCCTCGATTTTAATTGCGATTTTGCTATCCTATGTCGATTCTACAAAAGTCCTTGATTAAAATCCTTCGATCTTGATTGCGATTCTACAATTTGCATTTTGCTAATCCCTTTCAACCTGAAGTAAAATCCCGATTTTAACAACCTACCCCAATCAACAGTAAAGGTAGCAAAAATTGTACATATGGGCCAAATATAAAAAGTAATTATTTTTAGAACCTAACATATTAAATTTAAGGGTAAAAGATAATTTTAGTTCCATTAATATTAAAAAGAAAAAAAAAAAAAAAGAGTAAAATCAAGAACTAAAAACAAAATCTTAGAAGTTTAACTTAAATCTTGAGGTGAGAGGCTATCATAACAGTAACAAATTATTAAGGTAAGAGACTATTATGAGTTGTCTTTGATCTGGATGTTAAAAGATACTCCTATTAACAAGTATCTTACACCCTCTTTTAATTTTGAAACCAAAATGAGTTGTATTTGTTTTACATATGCTTATATCACTCATGTAGTCTTCTTACGGTAAAATAGGAGAGAAATGAATCAAAATGTTAGACAAAGAGAGTGAGAGAGTTACCTAACCTGAGATTGTTTCAACTAACTGAGTTTGGAATCACCAAAAAGAGAGAATGAATAGAGAGAGTGAGTGAATGAATGATGAAGAGAGAAGCATCGAAATGAGCCACTTATTGTATCAAATATAGCACAACTGCGTCTCGTCAACGGAACATAAGTCCAACGCCTACTACCATTATGAATTAGGTGGCATTTACCATTGGAAGGTTTAATCCTTTTCCATCATGGGAAATGTTACTTTTTACCTCCACGTGGCACTCAAACAAGTTGCTTTTATTTTGTTTATTTTTTCAATGATTCAAAAAGTTAATATTTAATAGTATTAACAAGTTTACTAGTACACCCCTGTTTCCATGAAATCATATATGCACCTCACCTATTTACACGTAAATGATTTATCACGTAATTTTTTTTTTGTTGTTGATATCTAACTTTTTTTTTTAATTTGACAAACTTTTTTTTTATGGTAAGGGATTAATTTACGAGTTTTTTTATTGTTAAAATAATTTTTATTTTCTAAAATCTTATTTTAATATTATTTTATTTCAGTTTTTTATACTTAATAAAAGTTAAACATAAAAAGAAGTAAACGTAACTCTTCTACATGTCACCAGAAATTAAACTTTTCTATAAAAAAAATTGAATGTGAACCTTTTAAAAAAACTGAACGTAACAATAGTACAACACAAACTATATATCTTTTTTTTAAGGAAAACATATTTACACGTCTGGAAAATAAGCTCGTGAAATACGCTATAAGCTCCTGACAATAAGACATTTATCAAACAGAGCTTTTTTGGACATACAGACATATAAGCTATCTGTTATAAGTTATAACTTAATTTACTGACCTTACCAAAGAGACCCTTAACCAAATAATACTTAATGTTTTGGTTTTTTCGGAGTCAGAAATATGTAGGCGGGGGTTCCAATAGAATGTTTTAGTTTGGGCTTTGTGATTTTCGTTTTACTCATAAGCCTGTTGTCCATTATTGTGCCAATAATCTATAAAATAAAATATCATTAAACCTTATCACATGGGGTCAAATTTTTTGTGAAATCTTTAAAACAAAAAGTTATCAATGGGTTCCAAGTGGACAATCTCAACCATTCAATATTTTTATCAATATATCAAGGGTTCAAATTCACCTTTCCCATGGTGGGAAACCTTTCCCACTATAGGAAAGGATTAAACTTTCCCATGATAAATGCCACCTATCCTAATGACTGCTATGAATCCAATTGCACATGAGAGTGATCACCATTTGTACTATAAGCATGAGAAAGACATTTCTTCATAGGTGTGGACTGCGAAATAGCAACCCTCTAGTGATTGATTTTCATAAGCTCCAATAGTTGTACTAATCATATGCTCCACTAGTTGTACTGAAGTTGCAAAAAATCTTCTGATTCCGAGTGTTGTTAGTATATATAATCCTTGAATTAATTTAAAAAAAGGTTATGCAAACAAATGTGTTAATGACATTTGCTAAGGAATCCAAGGGAAATTATTTTATGTTAGTTTATTTTTTTATACTTTTAATATTTGATTACACATTTTAAAAATGTTAACAAGTGTTCCCAAAACCCTGTTTAAAAACCTTTAATAAAAACTGTTGATAAAAATCTGTTTAATCAATACATTAAAAATTGTAACATTTGATTTCAGTAATAAATTTGATTCCTTAACTAAGATGACTAAAATTAGTTTACCGTGAGTGTTGGATAAAAATATTGAAAAGAGAGTATACCACCACTTCTTTTAGGATATATCTGATCCTGCTTGCTTTTGCATTCACTCTTGTTGTGAAACGGATTGAAAAAATGTCAAAGGGAGGCCAGCTTATGTGGGTCTGTTCCTGCCAAATTCAGTATCAAATTTACCGAATGGTTAGGCTAGTAGAAATGTGGAATAGCTCCTGCAATATTGCATATAGATTCCGAGCGGCAACGCATTCCAATGATCACAAATAAATACTCACTTTTGTTCAAATTTTCAACATGTGGATCCCACCTACCAAGTGCATCACAACCTGTGTCCAACGTTCATAAAGCTATTCAATTTCAATTTCAATTTTCAACCCATGCTCGAGTAATTTACGGTCATTTCCACCCCAAAGTTACTCCCTTTTCACTCACCATACTTTCTTTCTTTGCTTTCTCTGCTAAAAAATTTAACTTGTCAATCATGCCATTCACAATCTTCAAACTCATTATACTAACACTCCATCTACAACTACTACAAGCCATTCCCTGCAAAACCTCCTGTGGCACCATTCCCATAAACTACCCATTCGCATTAGAAGATGGTTGTGGAGCACCCCAGTTCAGAAACATGTTCAACTGCTCAACCACTGAGTTATTCTTTCAAACTCCTTCTGGTTCTTACAAAGTTCAATCCATTGACTACAACAAAAAAACCATGGTACTCTACGACCCATCAATGTCCACATGCTCCATTCTTCAACCTCATCATGACTTTCTCATGACAGATATTCAATCTGCTATTATCCCTCCATCACACGACACTGTTTTTGTTCTGTTAAATTGCTCTATTGACTCTCCTGTTCTTAACCATTACAAATATCTTTGTTTCAACTTTGAAGGACACACTTGTGATGAGCTTTATGGTGGTTGCAATGCTTTTAGGGTGTTTCATTTTATGACAAATAGCTCTCCACCTTGTTGTTTCACGAGCTATAATACTGTAAAGTTTATGAGTATGAATATTTTGGATTGTACACATTATACTAGTGTGTTTAACAGTGATAAATTGAGAGGTGTTGGTCCTTTGGATTGGGTATATGGAATTAAACTTTCTTTTAGTGTGCCTGATACTGGATGTCAAAGTTGTACACAATCTGGTGGGATTTGTGGGTTTGATACTGAAACTGAAGGTCTTCTTTGTCTCTGCTCAAGTTTCACTAATTCAACAAGGGAATGTGGTAAGCTACTTGGTCTCTTCTTTGGATTTTGAATCATTTGGTGCTAGTTATTAGTTAATATGAATAGGGTTGTATACCACACTAGTTTGAGATTCTTTTTTGGTTATTTCAAAACTATTTTATAAAATAAATTATCAATTTTGAATTCTTATTTTTTAAAGAAATAATAAGAAAAGGTTTTTCAAAAACTAGTTAATCAAATTTGTGTTTATTTTTCTTTTTTAGAAATTAAAAAATAATTGTTAAAAAGGAAAATCATACAGCACTAATTGCTAGAAGTAGAACTAAACTTAGATGCATTACCACAAGTCAACAAGTAGTGTTCTCACTTTTCCTCTAGAAAGAGACATCTGGTTTTCTTTCAAAAGACAATCTTTACACCTTTTCAAAATTGTTGGTGACAATGATACTATCTTTTTTAGTTGATAACACTAGGAATACTAAGTTATATCATAGTTGTTAGTAGGGGTGGCCACATGATCTATGAGATCCATATCCATCTACTACAAAATCCATCCAATCAATCCATCAGACAAAAAAAATTTGTTAATGAATTGGTTTGAATCAATCCATTAAAAACTATGGATGAATTTCATCCATCCACCTTATTTTAAAAATCCAATGGATCACCTCTTTAAAATAAAAAAGTCCAGTGATAACTTCAAAAAGTATTAATCTTTTTTATTTAAATAATTATATTTTTTATTATCACCTTT
>Ga0315914_1004818_pt1 | contig 19968 bp, 8 predicted proteins | sample MpolenodulesMG_FD_203920 | JGI IMG/M metagenome (GOLD analysis project Ga0315914, IMG submission 203920) | Medicago polymorpha root nodule microbial communities from Los Angeles, California, United States - elongated nodules | ecosystem: Host-associated > Plants > Roots > Nodule | place: USA... | reverse complement strand
TCCTTCCAAATCAATAAAATTGTAGATAAATAGGTCTCTTTTCCTTATCACTTTAAAGTCATTTTTTCCAAAAAAGCAAGCAAGTTTTATAGCACAAAACGTTAAATAAAACCAAGAGGTTCCCGTAGAGTACTACGGACATAAAGGGTGCTAATACCTTCCCTTTATGTAACTAACCCCCGAACCCAAAATCTTTTCAAAGGGGTATTTCGAACTTTTTTCCCTTTCTTTTTAAAATTAAATGTTCAGTCGTGAAACAAAATAGTGAGTCAAAAGCTAATCAAATAGCCTTGATCTCCGAAAAATGGCGCGACAGGTGCCAAATGGGACGATTATATTACTATGCCAATTGGGGCGATATCCGGGTCATGGTCTAGTTGCATCTCATGCATCATTTGCATAAAGTTCATATTTTAGTTTCTGTTATTTGTATTGAGCTTTTTGACTTTTATGTGGTGAGTGTTTTACTGTTCTTCTTATTTTGTGTCTTTATGTCTATGTGATTGTATTTTTGTGGTTTAGGAATACTGACCCCTTACAACCAACATTTTAGGTATCAATGATGAATTGAAGTTATATGGGTGATGAAGTTGATTGACTGCGCGCGGGGAAAAGAAAATGGTTTTTTATTGAAAAAGTAATTTTAATGTGTATTATAATTTTAGCATTAACTCATTAACAAAATTCGGATGTAGATTTCTTCAATTTGTAGATAATCAATTTTAAAGAACAATTTTCTGTTAGTTTCTTTTTAATAGTTATTTTTAGATATATTTCATATTTATTTATTTTTAATAGTCTATTAAATTAAAAATTAGTCTCATATTTTCTGAAGAATAAATATTTTTAAGTAATGTCTTGGATTAAAATCCGGGGCGTTACAATATGGTACCAGAGCAATAATCCTCGGACAAATCGTTTTGGGTGGGACGTTTTTGTATAACGCATGCTTTGATTGATGTGTATGTGTGCATGTTCTGATTCCTGTGTGTTTGGTTTTGATATCCTTCTCTATTCTTATTACTTGGTGATATAAAGTTACTGGTATTCATATGTTAACATGTTGCATTGATTTTGAATTTCGTAAACCATGATTACTCTTGAGATGATGTTTTTATGCGGTTGTGTGAGTGTAGATTATTCCTTATTTTGATGTTTCTGTTTTGGTGTAGCAGAGGTATAGTGCTGCATCATCTTTGTTTGGCGTTTCTAGAACTGTTAGCCAATAATTTTTCCTTTTTTTTTTTGTTTGTTTTTGCTTGTACAAATGGTTTTGACCTTGGTCCCTATTCTTTTGTTTGCTGTCCATTTTGGTTTAATATTTTCTTGGCTTTATTAAATAAATAAGAAATGATTTCTAATAAATCTAACTTTTATTAAAAAAAGAAAAGACTTTTATGAAATAAAAGGTTTTGTGTTATGTGAAGAGAAGCAATAATATCTCTAGAAGAATATTATCACCTGTACTTCAGACTATGGAAAATATAATACCAGTTAATATATTCAGAGGTTCACCTATATTGATTTGTTTTTGGATTTGTTGTGTAAGGCTCTCATAATTTTATGCATGTGTTAATATGCAGTTTTATTCTGCGAGAAAAGGTTTTTTTTAGGGATCAAGTAGTGGTGTCTTAGTAGTCTTATGATAAAACTCTTATCATATATGCAAGACATTTAGGTAACGTAGTTGCACTCACTCACTCGGATTCAGTGGTCTCGTCCTTGTGTTGTGATTTATTCTTTTGTTCAATCATTGTTTGTGAAGGTATAGGTATATAAGTGATTGGGTATTATATATTTTGATGATATTAATAAATTTTCAACCTTGGCTTATTGGTTAATTTTTATGGGTGATTGTATTGTTTGTTTTATCATTTTATTTTATATAAAAAAATTATATGACATTGTTTTGAATTTTAAACTTATATTTTTTCTACGGTGGTATTTGGTGTCTATGTTATTAGTAGCGAAGAAACAATTTATATGAGATATAGATTAGTGACTAATTTATTAAGGAAATAGTTTTAATAAAATGGTAATTATACTTTGTGAATTAGAAATTACTTAGATGATGATATTCTCTTATAAATGATTTTTATAGGATTAGTCTATAATTTGTTTTGTTGCTGCTCTTATCATTATAGTTTCTTCTACTGCTAACGGTCACTAAAAGTCGTATCCATCATATTCTATTTTTTGATGTTTGTCACTAAAAGTAACTTTATATAAAATTCTGTTTTTGATTATCTGTCACTAAAACCATTATAGTGTGTATTTTGTTTTCTAGTGTGCTGTTAACGGCAACCGATGAACTTAATTTTTCTATTTTTGGAGTGTTACATTTTGGAAGAATTTTATGGCTTCTCTCTAATAGATATATGTATTTTTTTTCTTATTTATGTTTTATTGTGGTGCATTATGTTTTGCTATATGTCGTGTTCTCTATATTTTTTTTTATTTTTTTTTGGTTCTTTTTGGATTTGCTTTTGTGAAAGATAATGAAATAATTGTATGAAGTTAAAATTATTAAATTAACCCATTTCTTGTTAAGTTAAGGTTGTATAGATTTATTTGGGAGAAGAACATAAAATAATTTATTATTTTGTGTAAATGGGTGTCTTGTATTGATATTAATTTGAGTGTGATTTAACAGAAGAAGATATAAAAAAAAAACTAAAAATGTGGTGTGGATGTATATTTTGTGGCTCCTACAAAAAAATGGTTATCTTGTATATTGCATGCATAATACTTGTTGTTAAGTTGTTTGATTTGTTTTCCTTCTTTTCTTTTCTTTTTGGTTAGTGACTTTGTGGTTGCAATTTTTGGTAAGATGTTGTTGGTCGCATGTTAGATGTTACTTTTGGGGGCTCCTAGAGCTAAAACTAAATCGTAAATATCTTTTCTAACTCGATTTAGATGACTGATCTTCCATCTTCAAAAGTTGGTGTGTGCTTGTTCCACCATCATTCGAATCTTTGTCTTAATGTCATCCCTTGTCGAGAAGTGTTTGTTTTAGGTATCAATTCGTAAAAATCTTGAACCTAGTGGTGATAAGTCGTGTAATCTTTGTGGAGCAGAGTAAACCAAGAGCGATGAAAACTGATATGAACTCGGAGAAAACTAAGTGCAAGTTGTAGAGAATAGTATGATTGTTGGAGTATGATAGTATATGTACCACCAATACGATTGATGACTAACCAGTCGATATCAGAGTGCGCAACAGAAGCATGTTATTTTATTTTAATTGACATTGAATACTTTATTCCATTCTTAAATTTTCTTACTTGTCGTTGTCTACATGAATGTCTATTTTCGATTAATTTTTCTTCTTTTAAAATTAATTTGAAAGTATTTTAGCTGGAAATTTAATTTGATTTTAAACAAATGTTGACTGCTTTTATGACAGATGTTTTGTTAAATCTATTTTTTTTCTCTTTCTAGTTTCGAGGACGAAACTATTTTAAGGGGATAATAATGTAACATCTCAATATTTTATACATGTTCTTCCTTTAAATAGTTTTTGTTCAGTTGTCATTTAGTTGTTCGACAATTTATTTTATGTGCGAAAAATTTAAGAAAATTGAAACACTTTCTATTTTTAATTAGTTAATTAGAGTCCTTATCCTATAGTTATTTTTTTTAGAAAGCACCGCAGGAACAAACCATATAGGAGGGCACATAGGAGGTATCTAGCGGCAGTTTATTTTGCGACATCCACACCGCTTCTAAGATTTCTTGTGAGAGAAATTCTTGGGGCTAAAGTGGTTTCTAGGAAGGAAAGCTATCAGGTAAGGGCGGTATTCCGTACAATTATAAATTCATAATCTCATAAGTTAAGTTGAACGTAGAACCCTTATCCTAATAAGAGAAGAAAACTTTAATATAAATAAAAGAATGGAATATATGTTTTTATTGCATTTCATGTGTGATGGAATAGTATCATCTTTTGTGGCATAGCATGACATTGTGTTTGAGTTCTTTGTATTAAAGAAAAGATGATTTGATGAAGCTTTTGAAAGAAAGTTTAAATTTTGATTGAAGTTGTGAAAGTGATAATGATTTTAAAAGATTATACATCATGCATAGCATGGCATATAGTTGTGTCATAGGTGCCAAATGGGGCGATTATCACTGTGCCAATTGGGGCGATTGCCACTGTGCCAATTGGGGCGATTTATCACTGTGCCAATTGGGGCGATTTGTCTTTAGGTGTCAAATGGGGCGATTATATTACTATGTCAATTGGGGCGATTTATCACTGTGCCAATTGGGGCGATTTGTCTTTAGGTGTCAAATGGGGCGATTATATTACTATGTCAATTGGGGCGATATCCGAATCATGGCCTAGTTGCATCTCATGCATCATTTGCATAAAGTTCATATTTTAGTTTCTGTTATTTGTATTGAGCTTTTTGACTTTTATGTGGTGAGTGTTTTACTGTTCTTCTTATTTTGTGTCTTTATGTCTATATGATTGTATTTTTGTGGTTTAGGAATACTGACCCCTTACAACCAACATTTTAGGTATCAATGATGAATTGAAGTTATATGGGTGATGAAGTTGATTGACTGCGCGCGGGGAAAAGAAAAAGGGTTTTTATTGAAAATGTAATTTTAATGTGTATTATATTTTTAGCATTAACTCATTAACAAAATTCGAATGTAGATTTCTTCCATTTGCAGATAATCAATTTTAAAGAACAATTTTCTGTTTGTTTCTTTTTAATAGTTATTTTTAGATATATTTCATATTTATTTATTTTTAATAGTCTATTAAATTAAAAATTAGTCTCATATTTTCTGAAGAATAAATATTTTTAAGTAATGTCTTGGATTAAAATCCAAGGCGTTACACAAAGAGACCAAAAACGCTCTTAACCGTAAAATTAACATATATTTTTAGAAATTTAAGTTATACTTTTGTTTCTAGTTATATACACTTAGGTGCCGTTTGGATCAGCTTATTTTAGAGCTTATATAAAACAGGTTATGCAAATAAATAAGTTTTTATGTATTATTTATAAGTTTTTAAGGTAGTTTATGAAAAAACAGTTTATGAAGATACAATTTTCGTTAGTGAGACTTTATAAGTTAAAATAAAAATTTATTTATTTGCATAAACTATTTTTCATAAGCTTAAAATAAGTTCAATCCAAACGGTGCCTTAAAATGTTTATGGTGTTTCTGCCGAAAAATTAGATTTTGTAAAACAACTGGACAGCCATAAAACTTTGTAGTTCATACACGAAACAACAAAATTTCTTTAGCACTTGGCCTTTATAGACATTATATTTGAAAAACTATGGACTATATATCATCGTACTATAATTTTTATTACCTTAGTCGATACTCTCTAGTCTAAATTCCGCACACGTTGAATATATCTTTAAATTATCAAATCAGTTGGCCTTATACCCAACTCGGTTTGATGAGGAACAAAGAACCAAGTTCCCGCCATTCTATAACTTCTCATTATTGAACAATTCCCAACTATCTAGTAACCACATCCGTAACTCCCTCACCCAACTTCTTCAAATACAGAAGATCCCTTACTCATGGAAAACAAGGGATATTGATGACTCTTAATAGAAACACCAAACCTTGATCATGGTCGACTATTTCAATTATCTCGTATTTTCAGCGAAATATTATGGACAAATGATCGTTTGGATAAGATGGTTTGGGTTACATGCAACTTTATCAAAGGACTTGAGTATAAATATAGCTCTGAAAATCATCACCATTTAAAAATCATAAGAATTTTGTTGGGAGGATTAGTTTTTGAGTAAATAGGCAATTACCCTCCGAAATTGTAAGTTTCGTCAATTATCTTCCTGAAATTAACAAAACTTCAATTACCCCCCTGAAATTTCACAACGTTAATCAATTTACCCTCTCCGTCAAATTTTTCTGTTAGTGAACATGACGTTTTACAAATACCCCCCTAAAGTTTTGCACTTATGTGCAAAATGTCCCCCAAACTTAAAAATTTATATTATTTTTTCATAAGTGGAACACTAGAATAAAGGAAAATACACACCATAATCATAAGAGTTTTGTTGGGAGGATTAGTTTTTTCAGTTGAGTGAATAGGATATCAAATTTATAAAAATAAATAAATAAATAATAATAATAATATTTTGGAAAAAAATACTACTATATTCATGTCGAAATATATGAACATGTTGATTAAACCATAAGAATTAAAAATTTGGCAGGAATGTTAGTTTATTTTTAATAATTTATGTTTTTTATTGTTATTTTCTAGTTTACCAGTAGGATTTAGGAGAGCTGATTTATTTATACTATTATCATAATATTTATTTTTATTTTTATTAAATATAAAAACATACACAATAATTAAGAGTATTTTGATAACAAGTAAAACATAGCGATGCAATTGAAAATAGACCAACAAGAAAAGAGTCTAAACTTTTTTTTTGTCAAAAAAAAAAAAAAGAACTTATAAGAAAAAGAGTAAAAGATGGAGATGCAAATATTTGGACTATGTAAAATAATGATGGGCCTAAAGTTTGAGCCCAAGAAAAGTATTTTTTTCACAATAATTCACTTTCCCTTCCCATCTTAACGAAGAAGAAAGAGAATTGATTTCTGAAACTGAATCGAAGCAAAGAAGGAATTGCAGAATAACGATTGAAAATGGTGAAGGTTGCAACGTACTTTGGAATGTCCTTGGCAGCTTTCGTTTTCTGGCAATCCATGGACAAAGTCCATGTCTGGATCGCTCTTCATCAGGACGAAAAGGTTCTTTCCCCTTTCTTCTTCGAATTCTTCATCTTCTAATCATAATTCAATTCCTGCTATTCATTTTCTCTCAATTTCCATATTCAATTTCACCCTTTTTGTTTTTGTATTAATTAATTTCACTCATTTAAGAGGAAACAAAAATTTCAAACCCTAGATTTCATCGTATAACGAATTTTTACTCATGTGTGCAATTTTGAGCTAATTGAGTTATTGACTGTGGTGAATTTGTTCTTTTAAGGATTTCGATTTGATTACTCATTCTGCTCTGAGATTATGAACATTTGATCAATATTTTGTGTTAATTAATTGATATAATGTGTTGCAGCAAGAGAGGTTGGAGAAGGAAGCAGAGATCAGAAGGGTCAGAGAACAATTAATTCGGGAGCAAGCCAGTCAGAAGGATTCTTCTTATTGAATTCAAACATAATGTTGTAATTTTTCTATCCTTTGCTATGTAATTTCTCTTGTTGTCAATGTGATGTCATATGCTCAAATAAAATATGGTACTCGACGAGCATTTCAAATTTAATTGAGTGGATATGTAAGATTGTCCTTTGATGTTATACATGATATTGTTCCATAAAATGGTACTTGCCAGTAATCGTTAGAACAATGCTAGCTTTGCTTGATTTTTTCTGTGTACTGGTATTTGGCTCAGGTTATGAACCATATTTTAACCTTTTGCATTGCCTATTTTTGGCAACCAAGAAACTTTATTTTCCTTTGAAAGTGTGAGATGTGGAAGCCAACTTAGTAGGGATCATGTGTGGAAGTCGCTGGAATTTAAGTCTACATTTGTGGGTTATTGTTCTGGCCGCGATGCATATTTCATATCCTGTTGTCATTTCCTTTGAATATATGTTTGCTTTCTTACACTTTTGTCAGTGTGTGTTTTATTTAGATACATTTGAATGCTTGTTGGGCAGCAAATTAGTATCAAAGCACTGATGCATCAACAGCATCCCTTCTTCCATCTCTTTATCGTGATTACCCTACATAATTTCCCGATGTTATATTGACGAATCACAAAGTGGCAATATTAACTGTAATTGGAAGGCAACAATACAATGATTTGCATGTTGGGTTCATACTTACGTATTTACATTGGTGCAATCATAGTTGGTTGCTTTTAGAAGTATAAAATCTCTTTCTTGTTGGCTTTAACTGTTCATAATACAAGAGATTTTCATAATTTCCTACAGAATTTCTTATCATTATATTGATGAATCACAAAATGGTAATACTAACAGTAACAGCAATAGGCAGGTGACTACATAGTGGTGATTTGTATGTTGGATTCATACTAAGGTATTGACATTATTGGAATCATAAGCAGGTGCTTGTAGAAGTAGAAAATCTCTTATTGCTTTAGCTGTTCAAAATGCTAGAAATTCTAAAGAGGGTTGTCAATGGTAGCATATAGCACTGTTATCATGATTTAGCAAAGTGTCCTGACTGCTATCTCCAGCCCACATGGTGTATGCTCTGCTGCCTTTTTGGCCAGCCGCACATTTTATGGTGAAAGTTTGCCCTTTTCTAGTTGAGGATAGCACTTCATTTTGCAGTTACTGTCATAACCTTCCTTTGTTGCCTCTGTTTGCAGTCATTTTGTACTTAACTACTTAATGACACGATTTTTTAAAAGTTACATAGTCAAGTTTGCAAAATTCTCCTCGGGTGGGCTAGTTTACAACTGTCTCACGGAGAACTAAAGTATGAACTAAGTACAGAATTCTCCTAGGGTGGAGCTAATTTACAACTGTCTTAGTGGAATTTGAGTCTTATTCTTTAAAGTTACATAGTCAGCTTCTTATCATTAAGCTGAAATCTTTTGAATAATTTGCACATTTTAATCAAATCATGCACAATATTTGGAACTAAATCATTGTTAAATTAAGATAAAATTACACAATTTGTCTCTTAACTTAATTTCAGGTAACACTTTCGTCTTTCGTCTTTTTCTTTTTTCGACCTAATCCTTTTACGTTTTTAAATATATAACTTATGTCTCCTCTTACAATGAAAGTTATGGAATATGCAATGAAGTGTTCAATTAGTTTGGATGAATATGTGGTTATTTTGCGGTAAAATATGAGATAAGCGGTGGGGTGGTGTTTGTTAATGGAAAGATAGTGATGAGATTGTATATAAGACCCTTTTGCCAAAATTACGAGAATTAAAAAAAAATGATATATGTATTAAAGTTGTTTGTAATCACTATTGTTTTTACAATTTTGATCATGTTTGGTAAAATTAGTGGATAACTGATAAGCTAGCTGATGACTAATGACTGATAAGTTAATTGAAGTGTTTGGTAAAATTAGCAGTTCAACTAACTGGTAAATGTAAAATGACATAATAAAACATTATTAATTCATAATAAACTTTATATAAATTAAAAATTAAGACATTTAGTAATTTAAACATATAATTTAATATTGCTATAGCAGAACTAATTTCATCACATTTTTTACGGTACTAATGTTATTACATATTATAACACAGTATTTAAAATACAAAATTTTACGGTGCATTTTTTTTTTAATTATTATATAAAATAATTTGAATTTTTAATACAATATTAATAATACACGTTGTCATAATATTAGAGAAGAAAAAATCTAACAGCTTTTGTTAAAAGAAATATAGAGATAGTTAAGCATATATTATCATAAATAATATATATTGTACGTAACGTAATTAGCTAAACGAGACGTAATAAAAACAAGGAAAAAAAACTTGGCCACTTATCTTGCTATTATATTCTCATTTCTTGGCCAATCACAAAAAATAATGTCGTGAGTGTCGTGAAGTAAAATTAAAATTCAACAATAATGCATTTAGTTTGTAGGGATATGGATTAGGAGATGGGCACAAATGGGTTTTAGTTAAAATGACAAAGGTAAAATTGGAAAGAAAAAAAAACAATAAATTATAAGTTATAAGTTCAAATGCTACTTGAAATAGCGTCTGAAAAATAAGTTATAAGATAGTAAAATAAGCGTTATAAGCTCGTGGTGAAAAGACCGTTATCAAAAGGGTTTTTTTTTCCGTCATATGAGCTTATAAGCGATCTGCTATAAGCTATAAGCTAATTTTTTTTGCATTGCCAAACAGAGTCTTTATCTTTAAGAGAGAGAAAGGGTTAGTTTGTGTTTTCAACATGTTATTTATTGTTGATTGAAGAAAAATATGTATAATAAATAGGGATAGTGGTGGAGGTGAAGAACCCTAATTTAAAATAATTGATTTTTTAAAATTAAAGTTAATTTTTTTACTAAATGCCTTCTTGGATTTACCACATAATCATTAAAACTGACACATCAATAACACAATGATCACATTGACATTTCTTTAAATGAGGTATAACATACTGTATTTTATAAAAAAAAGGATAGCATTGTTAATATTTAAAAACATAAAGGTTATATAAAACTAAGTTAAAGGATTAATAGTATAATTTTGCTATAGTTAATTATCTTTTGCTGATTTTTTTTAACCCAAAACTTATCTTTTGCTAATAATAAATGTTAATATATGTTAATATTAAAATACATATAGGTATAGAATTTTTCATCTCATCACAATCTTTCCATTAACTCACACTCTAATCATCACATTACCCTTGTATTCCTTTACTAGTATATATAAAGCGGGTAGTTAGTAAAAATAAACGAGTTAATGATAAATATTTCAACAAACTATATAGTCTCTCTCTATAATTGATTACTTTATTATGTTATTCACTTTATACTATAAATAATTTTTGAAAAAGACTTTATGCTATAAATAATTAATGTGAGTTCTTCTAAAAAAAAACTAAAGCTAGTTGTTTATTTTACAGAAGTTGTGTTTCTACAAAATACTAATTACATTGTATATTTTTTTTCTTTTTGAAGGGAACTATACTAATATTTTATAAGTTAAACACATGTTATATAGCTTTTTAAGTTATATTTTTATAACAAACTAGTCATTTAAGTTATTTTGTTATTCGACCAAAGAAAAAAGTTGTTTTTGTTACTATTGATCCCCTGTGTCGTTGAAAGTTTACATTGTCATCAATTTTTTCAGCCAACTTCGTTAAAAAGTATTTGTAGACCGTTTAACATTGAAATGGTAAGTCTGAAAGTGATTATGACATCAAACATGACTACTCACGCACATTTTCTTGTTTTTTTTAATTTAAGCCTAGTTTAACAAAAGAATATTTCATCGAAAGTGTTATATACAAATCAAGTAATCGATCAATTTTGTTTCAAATTAAGACTGAATAACACACTTACAAACCCTACTTTTGAGAGCGGTGAATTTCAACATAACAACCCAACATTAAATGTCTACATAAACAGTTTTAACGTTGTTGCGGTGAGACAATGTCTCCTCGGAGAGCTGTTGAAAAAAAGGTTTTGATATATGGTGTGATAAACGTTGGTATCGCTACACTAGCTAGTGGACTTATAGTTGGTAGCATTGCTACATCGTAGGGTAATTTAAGAAAGACAGTTTGTCATGTCCCGATCTTCCTTTTTTAACAGTTGAATTAACATAAAAGATGAGTTTGTTTCTACATCTTCATTTTTATTGTGGTTGATACGATGATATTTGTTGTTGTTTTCAGCTTATATTTGTTGATTGATACCTTTATAAAATATTATTTTTGATGCTTTTGGTTTTAAAGTTCTCTGTTTCTATACTAGCAACAAATTGATCTCTCCATGAATTCTTCTTTTATATATACCTTCCATGTTAAAATTAAGGTCTATTAGATATGGTTGACAAAGTTGTTTCTAATTTTACCATATATATCACAACCTTTTTACTTCAAAATTTAAAGTAAGGAAATTGAAAATAAACTCATATGTAGAATTTATATTTTTGAATAAAATTTTGCAAAAAAATTCATAATATTATAAGAATCTCTCCAAAAAAAAGTTAGAACTTTTTAACAAAACATGAATTTAATATGAATTTATAGATTTTTTACGGTTAAAAATTCATAATTAATTTATGTTTGATTAAAAAATTGTAATTTTTTTTGGGATTTTTTTTTGGTAATATTCTACATATTTCTGCATAATTTCATTTAAAAATACAAAAATTTAATTAAAAATAGGGACCAAAAGTAGTGATTGAAAATTTTAAAAGGACTAAAAGTTGAAGGAAAATTTTAGAGGTACTAGAACGAAAAGTTGGTATATTTATAAGGATCAAAAACATATTTAACACTAATTTTTTTTAATAAAAATGTTGTTGTAATGTAATAACATCATTGTAACTTTTTATTATACAATTTTTATCTGTTTACAAACATAGTTATAATAATGATATAACGTTAAAATAAAAAATTGCAACAACCTTATAATAATATGTTATAAACATTGTTGTAACATTTTTTTTTAGAGAAAACATTATTGTAACTATGTTATTTGATATATGGACATTAACGTTAAATTAATATTTTGTTTTATCAATCAAATAAATATTATTAAACTAATTAAGATGGGGTGGGATCTAAACTCTACACAAATACAAATTAATACATTATCAGATATTGTAGTATATGACACATTTGAGCTATCCTTAAATACAAAATAATATTGAGTAATATTACATAACATTGATTTCAACCGTGTCTACGATATATATATACATATTAGACGTGTGTACTCTATTCTTTCCTTCCATCTTGGAATGAGATTTTCAACGTAATGGCGAGGGGATATCGCTAGCATTGATACTATTGTTTTTCACAGATCTTGAAAATAAGGCATGCGCATTTTCTTAAATCTATTATTACTGCACTTATTTTAGATCTTCATCTCTCAATTTTTCTAAAACATGTTTATTATGATTTTAATTTTTTTTAATCATCACCCAATTTTACTAAAATGGGTTTTTATAAAAATTTATCCTTTAAATTAATTTTTTTTTTTGAAAATATTAATTATGTATGATTTGTGATTATTAATATAAAGTTAAGCTTTTACATAGAAGTTGTTATAAATAATATCTTCTAAATAATTTATGAGTATGTTTGATTTTGTCGTTATAGATATTAAGTTACTAACAACGATTCTTTATTTAGGAACGGACGTATGACATCTAACATCTTTAGAAGAAGCTTTAATTCTATCATGTCATCTTTGAGCTCATTGAAACTTATATCTAAGTAATATATTGAACCATTTATAAGTTAATGCATCAATATCAATTTCAATAAACAATGGTAAGTAATAATAATTTATTTCATAAATAAATAAACCTAGCGAAAAACGGGGTGTTATAATGTACCTTAGAATTAACTCTTTTTTACTTCTTAAAGCCACCCCAGATAATGCGCACAATAGTTTTATTTAGTAATTAGTTTTTTCTTGCTGTACATATGAGCATTATCTTGTAACCTAGTATTCTCAAATAACGCAATATGCGTTTGTTTATATTGTTCTCAGAAATCAGTGCCACAAAAGTGGTGGGATCTGGTATAGTCTCAACTAGATTTTGCATATCATCCCAAAGTTCATTAAATACTTTATCATCTAAAGTCATGTTTTGTAGCATCTTCATCAACTGAGTTTTTATTCATCTCTTTATCATGACTTTCGTTGCCCGTGCCATTAGAACTTGACATAATGGACATCTTTCATCGTTTCAATATCAATTTCAATAAGCAATGATACTAAATAAAAACAAAGATTACTCACTTATGTCAAGACGATACAAAAACGTCTTCTCTGAAGAACCACATCTTTTATTGTTTTAACCCTCTCTCTCTCTTATTTATAGAGAGTTACTATACATATGCATATGCATGCAAGCTGGAGTCGATTTTATTTTCATTAATATTATTTTTTAAACCTCAATTCAAATGTCAATTTTACATGTATAAACATATGAATATTTATTTTGTTTTTCTTTCTTTTTTATCCTTTTGAGTGATAAAATGCCATAATTGTTCATTATCCTATTGCATTAGTTTTATTTTTATTGAATTGTTAGATTTTTTTGGATAAATTGTCACATATTTATGTTTTCTATTTTTTTCATTTTATTATGTTAAATGTTTATTATTTGATTGAATTGTTAGATATTGATTATAGTAGAATTGATTAAATTGTGGTATAAATTGTTTCGAACTTGTGGTAGTATTTTTAGCATTAACCTACGTTTTGATCTCCAATGTTTGCGTTGTGTACATATATCTCAAAGACAAGGTCATGCTCAATTCAAAAAGGAGGGTGAAAAGATGAAAGCAAAAACCATCGTGACATGACAAGGTGTCAAATGTGAAGGATTTAAACAAAAACAAAGTAAAAATTCCCGTGCACTAATAGTTTATTTCATATTGTTTAACAATAACAATATGAAATAAACTATAAACTAATTATAATTTTTATGCACTTTATTGTAAATACTAATAAAGTTTGTATTAAGACATTGACTTTATAATTGAGACATACAATTAGTGGTAAGTAATAATAACATTGATTTTACAATTTGTATAGTATTAAGATTAAGACTAAGATGTCGCCGTATAACTATTTTTAATTCATTTTGTTTTAATTTAATTTTTAAGAGGGGTTCTTACGACATAAGGGCTCCAGTGAACCTCAATTTTATAATGGTACCAGAAAATAAGGCATACATATCAAGCGCAGAGGAAAATGTCTAAAGTCCGTCGGGTATCATGCTTTAAACTCATTCATCAAAAGAGTGAGTCATGTTTGTTTGATAGACAATTACAAAATTACAAAACTGGTTAATTTATATAGTATTTTTTTTTTGTATGGTTTTGGATTTTACATCAACAATTGAGATGGAATTGTACTCACATTTATTAACTAATGTTATATTACTCAATATTTTTTTTAAGGATAGCCCAAATCTGCCGTATACTAGAATATCCTAAGATCTAAGGATGTATTAACTTGTCTTTGTGTAGAGTTCATACCCCATTCTGGTTAATTTAATAATATTTATTTGATTGATATTTTTTTTTACGTTAGTGTCCATATAACAAATAACATAGTTACAATAATGTTTTTTTTCAAAAAAAAATGTTACAACAATGTTTATAACATATTATTATAAAGTTGTTGCTATTTTTTATTTTAAAGGTATATCATTAATATAACCATGTTTGTAACAAAAAAAAAATTGTATAACAAAGTTACAATGATGTTATTACCTTACAACAACATTTTAATTAAAAAAATCATTATAACAAACATGGTTGTTTAGATCTATATTAAGGAAATAAATTCTATTATGCAAGACTTTTAATGGTTTAGATTGTTTTTCACAAAGATAAACAATACGTTTATATTATTTTTAAGAGATTCAATCATAACTATTTTTGTTAAACCTTCATTATCAAACATTAGAATCGTTCATTCATCGGTTCTTCAACGTAGAACCATATACAATGAGCCGGAAAAAAAATGTACAAATGAGGAATTTTCAATTTACTTACGTTAACTTTTGATGTAAAAAGGTTGTGATGTATATATTTTTTTTTGTTACAAAAAGGTTGTAATGTATATGGTAAAATTAGAAACAACTTTGTCAACCATATATTTTTAACTGCCTTAACAAGACTTAAATTGGAAGATATATTCATCAATAATAGGTTGTTAGACCCTTATATCAACGTAATTGCATAACTATTTTCTACACCTTTATTGTGTATTTTTTTTTACAATATCTCTATTTTATTTTATTTTTTAGCCTGTGATATACACTCTTCTGGAAGAGATAAGAGTCAATCATAAAAGTCAACATTATATGTTAATTGTTAAGTTGGAAGGACAGAAGAAGTAGAATATTCACAAATTCAGAACAGTTTTAGAACAAATTGGAGGGTAATAGATTTGGATTCATCAGTTTGAAATTTTTCGATCAAATTCAGGGCATCAAAAAGGTTCAACTTATGTAACCTCTCATATTCTATGAATACTAGTAAATATTTTTCCTTTTTTGAAAGAATTGGATGTAGGAAGATGATGAGGTGTAAATCACTTTGCACGTAATTAGTATTTTACATGCGATTAGGAAGATTTTAATTTAACAATTTTTTTAAAGATTATTAGTACATGATTGGACATAGCGTTTTGTCCTACCCCGAATAACACAAGTGCGGAAAGAACCCGTTCAAACACCTGTTTTGAAAACATAGCTAACAAACCACCATGTTTTTGCACATTATCAATAGAAACGAGAAAGATGATGTTTTTATACAAAGCAACAATGTGATTTTCACCAAAGTCAAACATGACTTTTATTCCATTTTACCTTTTCCCTTATCACTATTATAAACAAACATTTCCTTTTCAAATTTATGTGAACTATATTATCAACTAGATAGATTAGTTATTCAATGTATATGAAAAGAAAATATTTATTTATAATATTATAAGAAGAAAACTGAATAAGAGTTATGTTGAAAATGTTTTAATTTTATAAGTTGTATCCAAATGCATGTTTTCATTTATAACATAACTTATTCAATGTCCTGTGAAAATTGACAAAACATATGTTTGTAAATTGTTTTGTCAGAAAAAAAAAGTATTTATAAACTGGGAATCAATATGTCAAATCATAAATGTTACAAAATTTGTAAAATTGAGTAATATATAATGGATCAACACTCTTTTCACAATTAGAACATACTACGCAATACTATCAATTTTTAACAAAAATAATGGCATGATAGCCCCACCCGGAACCCCCCATATTCTTCTAAACTCAAAAATGAAAATTCCTAAATTCTCAATAAACCATATAAAACGTGGTGAGACATGAAATTTGGATTATTTTATTTTAAACATGACAGTGTGTTGAAAATTATGCTTCATTTGGTGAAAGATAACAAATACTTTTTATGTTCTAAATTATATGTCATGCTAGCAAATTTTGTTTGTTTTAAATTATATGTCACTTTACAATATCAAGGAATGATTAATATTTATTTTTCTATTATGCCTTTTACTATTTATTACTTTATCTTTTTTTTTTAATTCTTTTAATTTATATTTTTCATACCATTAATAAAATATATTTTTATAAAACAATTCACAACAATTACTCTTTTCTATACAACATTAATTATATTTTTTAATCAATGTGAAATTGTTAAAGTGACGTATAATTTAGAACAAAGAGACTAACTAATAATCTAACTTGACAACTAATTTGACAAAATTAACCGATGAATTAATTGATAAATAAAAAATGACATACAAATATATTTTTAATTTTTTTTTGAAGGACAATATATTTTTAATTATTATTTAATCTTTCAATCAATAATTTTCATGTTTGGTGGGTCTGAATTCTGAAAGTGATGATCTACTCAGGTGAAGCTAGAAATCACACGGCCTATAATCAAAACAACCCCACCCATTTGTACCCTCCAAATTAACCTGCCGTCAATACCGAAAAAGAAAGGTTAGGTTGTCTTGTTGGTCTTTACGGACAGACAAACCCAACAAAATAACATTAAAAAAGGAAATAATAATAACAACAATAATGAAAGAAGAAAGAAAAGAAGAAGAGACATAACAGATAGAAAGATCCATTGAGAAGGAAAGTATATTTATGAAAACAAAACAGAGTTAGTTTTATGATTCATTTCTCAAATTAATGTTGAATTTATTATCATAGTTGAAAACAAAAACTATGGGCAGTAGTAGTGACATAGCTATCACCAACAACCACTATCTTACGTTAACTCGCTCCTTTCACTTTCGATCAAAGTCTTCTTCTTCTTCACGACCATGATCCTCTGCCTAATTCTCTCTACTGGATCTGAATTACACTCTCACAGATCCATTTCCGATTTTCACCATTTTTTTTATATTTCTAATGGACCCAGCTGCTTCTCGTCCTGCTGTTGTCATCGACAATGGCTCCGGGTACCTTTTCTCACTCCATTTCTATTTACCCAATTGGGTTTATTTTCTTTTTTCTTACTTTCAATATTGCACACCATATGTTTGTTGAAATGCCTGAATGGGATGTTTTTTAGTTTTTTGATTGGAATTGTGTGTGATATCGATATATCCGAATTGGGTTTGTGTTGAATTTGTAAAAATGTGTTTTTGCTGCAGGTATACGAAAATGGGTTTTGCTGGTAATGTTGAACCTTGTTTTATTGCTCCAACTGTGGTTGCGATTAACGAGTCGTTTTTGAATCAATCGAGGAGTTCTTCTAAAGGAAATTGGATTGCACAGCATAATGCAGGGGTTATGGCTGATCTTGATTTCTTTATTGGAGATGATGCGCTTTCTAAGTCTCGATCTAGTAGTACTTATAATCTCACTTACCCGATTAAGCATGGCCAGGTTGAAAATTGGGATGCCATGGAGCGATTTTGGCAGCAGTGTATATTTAATTATTTGAGGTGTGATCCCGAGGATCATTATTTTCTTTTGACGGAGAGTCCGTTGACAGCGCCTGAGAGTCGTGAGTATACTGGGGAAATTATGTTTGAGACTTTTAATGTGCCTGGACTTTACATTGCCGTGAATTCTGTGCTTGCTCTCGCTGCTGGCTACACTACGTCTAAGGTGTGTAATTTGTGCTAGTAAAAAAGATTTTGTATTACTATGATAGGATACTATGACATTGTCTGATTTATGAAAACTTGCCTAGTGGGAAGATGCTTTTGGCTGTTGTATTATGTTATAGAATTGGAATAATGGAATAGAATTGGATGGTTAGTTTTGAAGAGGTTTTATTTATTCAAACTTGTGGTATATCTTTTGTACAACTTGCTACCTAGCTATCTAAATTCTAAACACAAAATGCTTTGGATATCTTGCTTGAAACCGAAAGTGAATCACTCTGTTGAGTAAGAACTGGCTGCGGTGGTTTTGTAATATTACAAGCGCATGGGATAGTTTATCATCTGTTGAATATTATGTTGGTTTAGCATATTGGAGATTTCAAGTAATATATTATTGTTTTTTGAAGTTTTTAGGCTGATCTAGAATTCTTTTTAGTGTGAGATGACAGGAGTGGTAGTTGATATCGGAGATGGGGCTACACATGTTGTACCAGTTGCGGATGGTTATGTTATTGGAAGTAGCATCAAATCAGTTCCTATTGCGGGAAAGGATGTTACTCTTTTTGTCCAGCAGCTGATGCGGGTAGGTAATCCTTGTATAAAATTAGAAGGTTATTTTGCCACCACTACCTGTTCCTTAATTTTAAAATCTGTGACTGTATACTTGTTAACATTTAAGGCTCTCACAAATTACTAGTTTTAGTTAGACTCGTTAGTGAAAGTGTGAAACCATGCATGGGTTAATGCTAATCATGGATGAATGGGGTTCGATGTATTTATGATAACATTGTTGTCGTTACTTAGTTGATAAGTAGAAGCGATTCAAGTGAAGTTTACTTATTCCATGATTTTAGATCTAATTCATATGTTTTTCCATATTAAGTTTTGGTACTGACCAAGGTTGTAATATTCAATTCTTGATCTGCAAGTTGCTAATCCAGATTCATGAACTGTCTCATGTTTACATTGATTTGTGCAGGAAAGAGGAGAGAATATACCACCAGAAGACTCGTTCGAAGTGGCTCGGAAAGTGAAGGAAATGCATTGCTACACCTGCTCTGACATAGTTAAGGTTGTCTCGAGTTCACTGCTTATATTGCTTTGGCATAATCATTTAAGGAGTTTGTGGTGTGATGCTGCCAATAGTTTTGTTTCTTTGCTTTTATGTTAATCAGAACATTTTTTGTTGAATGTCTAAACTTTCTCACCACGTTAATTTGATTTCTTTTTTAGTGAATTAAGGGACATAAAGTTATCTATTGGATTTATTTGATAACTATCTTTTATAATAATTGCTCAATTTCTCTCAGGAATATAATAAGCATGACAAAGAACCAGCCAAGTATATCAAGCAATGGAGAGGCGTTAAACCAAAGACTGGGGCTCCTTATTCCTGTGATATTGGCTATGAACGCTTTCTTGGCCCTGAGGTTTGTTCTTTGGCTCGTTATACTTTCTCTATCATCCATACTACATCTCTCAGATGGTTCTGGATTATAATACTTGAGCCTGAGTCTTGAACTGATGAATTAAATAAACATACACCTGATTACTTCCCATTTTCTGTCATGAATAAGCACCTTTATTACTGGGGATTATATGTGAAAAAATGGTACTATTCATTTTGCCTTGC
>Ga0315914_1004813_pt1 | contig 19978 bp, 10 predicted proteins | sample MpolenodulesMG_FD_203920 | JGI IMG/M metagenome (GOLD analysis project Ga0315914, IMG submission 203920) | Medicago polymorpha root nodule microbial communities from Los Angeles, California, United States - elongated nodules | ecosystem: Host-associated > Plants > Roots > Nodule | place: USA... | reverse complement strand
CTAGTGGCTAGAGTTCACATAATTAATTGTGGAGAAGTGGAGTGTTCGGGATTCGAACCTTGGTCTCTGCATACAACATGCAATATCTCTACCAACTAAGTCAAATTCACGTTCAATACAAGTTAATGATATTAATTAGTAATATGTTTAAGAAAAATAATAAATGCATCTAGTAATTTGAAAGAAAATTTATATATAAAAAGAAATTTTTAGTCAAAAAGATGCTTAAATACAAGAACAAACAAAGTATTTTTTTTACATGGTCAATTCATACAAATTAAATTGAGCTTCAAAAACAAAGTAAAAAACATTTTTGAAAACATAATCCTAGAAAAGCGAAGTAAGAAATTTTGTTTTGTTGTAATAAAAGTGGGAAAAAAGGAAAAGAAAAGCCAATAGAAAAAGGAGAGAGAAAGAAAAACTGATGAAAGAAGAAAGAAAAGAGAGTTAAATAAACACACATCAATGGATTTTTCCATAGATTCCTTTCATTCATTTGCAGCTTCACATTCACTCTCACTCACTACACAAACAAAAACAAAAGACACTATCACTTGGTTAGTTATTTTTTTTTTTTTTTGTTCTTACTCGGAGAATACGATGATTTTTTTTTTCTAACGTTGTTACTGTGTCTGTCTGTTAATATTTTTTTTGTCTTTTTGTTGTTTTTTTTTTGTTGCTGGTAATGAAGGGTGCAGAAGGGATGAACAAGACAACAACCTTGGTAGCTCCAACTGATGTTCCTGCTGGTGGTTTTGAAGTTGGTGAAGGAAGTGGAGGAGGACATGGAAATGGTGGTGATGGTGAAAAAGATGGTTCTTTTGCTGAAAAGGAGAATACCCAGTTGGAAAATGAGGATACCCAGATGGAAAATTCTGATGGAGAAAATGGGGATGATGATCTTGAACTTGAAGAAAGACTTCCTTCTCTTGGTGATGGTTTCTATGAGATTGAAGCTATTCGTCGTAAGAGATACCGCAAGGTCAAATTTTTTTCTTTATTTTGTTTATGTTTGTTTTGTTTAGTGTATGTTTGGTTTTGATTTTTGATGGGGCAAAATTGATTTAAGAACCGTAGAAGTGATTTTGATATGTTTGGATGTTATCAAGTAGCATTGATTATTGTTGAGTATGACTCATAAGGGCGTAAGAGGGTCAAGGGTTGTGGGAGCTGAGCTAGTGTAGCGAAGCTCCCTCCGTTTTGGGGGTGACTAGTGGTGCGGGGCGATAGCCCTCGCGGTAGTTTTCAGAGGTATTGTTGTAATCTGAACTGTAATATGATATATATGCCTTGTAACACTGTAAACCCTAATATACGAAACTACAAATGTGTTATAGTTAGAGGTAGACATATTTGGACGAAGTATGTAAAGAAACAGTTGTGTTCCGTTGTTTGCGATTTGCGTTTCTTTATTCTTCTCTTACTAGTTTCTGTTCTAACAATTATGTCTCTGAAATTGATTCTAACTTGAAGTTAGAATTTGTAGCTTTTGACTCAAAACGTGATTTTACGCTTGAATTTATTGCTCAACTCACATTTATGTTGATGTATCCAAACATAATAATTTTAATATCAACTCACTTTCAAGTAAAATCGGGTTTACAAAATCAATTTTCGTCACCGCAGAACTAAATACACAAGATATATGATAATTTTTTTGTCCAATTTCTGTTTATGGCTGACTATGTTTTTTTTTTGTGGCAAATTTACAGGGTAAGTTGGAGTACTTTGTGAAATGGTGAGTGCCCCTTTTACTTTGTTTTGCTTTTTTGGTGGCAATTTTACAGGGCAAAATGTAATTTATTTAATGACATTTAATCTTTTTGTTTGTTTGTTTATCATTGAAGGTTGGGCTGGGGTGAGCATGCAAACACTTGGGAGCCTCCAGATAATTTAGTTGGTGTTCCTGAAATTATTGAAGCTTTTGAGAAGGGGTATTCTCTTGTTCTTCTTTACAATGTTCATATTTTATTTTACATCTTGTGTTAAACATAGGCTATGTTTGAATAAACTATATATTAAACACTAATAAGATAAGTGCTTATCGTGTAAGGGCTTATGCATAAGCTATTTCTATAGCAAAAAGTAAAATAAAGTCAAACCGTTTTCATATAAGCTATAAAATGTTTTTAATAGATAATCCTAGATAGCTTTTATAAAAATAAGCCGAAAACAACTTATGTATATATCATAAGCTGCTTTCATAAGCTCTTCCAAACAGTGTCACCTTAGTAAATGCATATTCCAATTTATGATCATAAATGAACTATGTACGAGAATAAGTCAAAGACTTTGGTTGTCAGAAACCGGATAAACTTAGGCCCTGTTTGGTCAAACATCTTAATTAAGTGCGTATCATATGCGCGTTTATATATAAGCCATTTCTACAAACAGTGTCACCTAAGAAAATATACATTCCAATTCATGTTTTATATTTGTGTTTGCTATTATGATTATGAATGAACTATGTACGTGCATAGGTCAAAGACTTTGATTGTCGGAAACTGGATAAACTTGGGCCTTGTTTGGACAAACATCTTAATTAAGCGCCTATCATATACGCGTTTATATACATGTTTATGTATAAGTTATTTCTACAACAAAATATAAAATAAAGTTAAACTATTTTCATATAAGTTATTAGCCGTTTTCATAAGTTGTCCTAGAGAGCTTATAATAATAAGCTGGAAACACCTTATGAATATGTCATAAGTTGTTTCTATAAGCTTTGTCAAATAATAAATGTTTATTTTTCAAAAAAAATAAATATTAAGTGTTTATGCCGGGTTCAAATAAGTCAATCTAAATTGACTGATATTTTTTATTTTATTTTTAATTTGTTTGCTTATAAATATTTGTTTTTTTTTTGTTGGTTTGAAGATGTAAAACGCCAAAGCAGCCAAAGCAGCAAAAGCGCAAACGCAAGCATGCAGGTCATCAAACTCAAGTCAAGAAGAGGGTGGAACGTTCTGCCACTCCTTACAGCCTCAGATGCTTAAAAACTAGCACAGCTAACAACAACCATTCGCAGGCAGCTGCAAACAACCATTCAGCGCCTGCCTCTCTCAGCGAACAACTTTCTCATATTCCCAACACTCCTGCATTTCCTCAGACTGTGCTGTTTGCCGATGAAGTTGAAAATAATGGCGAGGGAAGCAGTCTTACTAAAGAAAACCATGCTAATGACAATAAGACTGCAAATCCTCCAGAAGAGGTTCCTCAAATTAACGAGGAAAAGGAGTATGACCCTAAGCTTAGTGAACTTAAAGCTACGACATCCAATGGGATTGATGCAGACAAACCTGAAGATGCGACTACCAATGGAAATGATGCAGGCAACCTCGCAATGCAGTTTCAAGAAGCTATGGTTCCTCCAGGAGAAACTGGCATGAATGATCAACCAATGGTGGTTTCCACAGAAGGAAATGCGGTTAGCACAGAACCAGTTCAAAATGGCTCCGGAAGATCAAGAGGCAGGCCGAGAAAATCTCTTGCTAAGAGGTTCAAGATAGATTCATGTGCTGATAAGCCTGGTAATACACAAATTCCAAATTTGGCACCGGTTGATACAGCTGAAGCACCGGTTGATACAGCTGAAGCACCGGTTGATACAGCTGAGCTAGCACAAACAGGCATTACTGATAATGCGGCTGCTAGTAGTAATACAGTGACAGAACCTGTTAAACCTGCGTGCGATATTGTCAAGATTATAAAGCCAGTAGGCTATACACCTGCAGCAGCCAGCACCACACAGGATGTTTTGGTGACTTTCGAGGCTATAAGGTCAGTTACTCAACTTTAACTTTAATTTAATTGATATATCTTTGAACGAAATTTCACAGCTGCATTTTTTTTTCATAAAAATCTTGCAGAGATAAATAGCGTTTTACACATCTTGTAAAAGGTAATATTTTCTCTGAGATTTGGTTTCATCAACAATGAGAACATTTGGTTCATGACCTCAGTTTTAATGCTTATTCCTTGATATCATTATCCTTTAAGTCAAAGTTTACCATGCTTCTGTTAATATATGAAACCAATCAATTCACATTGCAACATTATTCACTTGTAATACTAGTAATTTCCTTGATTCTATGGAAGCGTAAGATTTCATTTTTATCATATAGTTTTGTACCTAAACTTGTTTTGATTGCACCTCTCACGAAATGAGTTTTAATGTTTATCCCTTGATATCATTATCCTTTAAGTCAAAGTTTATCATGCTTCTGTTAATATATGAAACCAATTAATTCACATTGCAACATTATTTAGTTGTCATACAAGTACTTTCCTCAATTCTATGGAAGCGTAAGATTTCATTTTTATCATACACTTCTGTACCTAAACCTGTATTGATTGCACCTCTTTCACGAAATGAGTTGTATTATTTGATCATCTTACAAGATGCTTCTTGACATAAATCTGGTTTAAACTTTATAGGTCTGATGGATCAGAAATTGTGGTCGACAACAATCATCTCAAAACATATCATCCGATCCTAGTAAGTCTCCATCTCTAACTTTGCATGGCTTCATAGGCTTATATCAAGGTGTTTCTATGCTCTTTTTCTTTTTTTACATGAAGCTAATGTTTTTTCCCCTTAAATTTCAGCTGATTGATTACTATGAGCAGCATCTGCGCTACAATCCGAAAGCAATTTGATTGAAGAGATTACAAGAGGGAGCTTCTGGCTAGATTTTGATGTGTTCCTAGTTATGCTGGAGATAGTAAAGGGAAATGGAACCTTTGTTTGTTAGTAATACATAGGTATGAATATGATGACTATTTAAACTGCGGAAAAGTTTGTGGCTAGATACTTTGCTGCATGCCGATGAGTGCCTCCACTTTTGAAGTTGGAGGTGGTTTCTATAGAGTTTGCTTAAGACAAAACTCTCTTTTGGTTTAATTTAAAATTTTCTGGAACTTCCTATTTATTTGTGAGCATTTTGTATATGCTTGCCATATTTTTTAGTATTGATTGGTTGATTGACCTGATATCCGTGTTGCTATAGCGTAGCGGAATATGAACAAATTGCTAATGTTCCGCAATATGCTAATTCATACAAAATATTGTCAAATAGCCGTTGTAGCGGCGCTATAGCATTGTTTCGTAAAGAAATTTTTTCAAAATGCTATTTTTTGCGATCTGCGATTGACAACACTGCTTTATACTAACAATATGAAGGAAAAAAAAGTCTTTAAGTTCTTAGGAATTAAGATGAACGATATATCTCGATGAAATGCCATTTATCACCAGGTACACTTTCTCTTGGCATGAAAAACAAGTGTTTGGTTGGAAAAGAAAGATTCTTCTTCTTGATGTTTAGCTTTAGACCGTAGGTATTTAAAAGTTTTTTTTAGTTCCCAAAGTTATTTTTGTCAAGAAAGGAATGTTGTTATAACTACAACATACTTTGTGATCAACTTAGTCTCTACATACATTCAGGAATCCAGAAGAAAAAACCATAGAAATTAAAACTTTAGGCCAAAATAGACTAAATTAATGTTTTGATTCAACTTATGCATCAATTGATTAATTTGAGTGCTTATCTTTTTGTTTGAGTGCTAGGATTCTTGTACGACTAGATCAAGTATATTTTAATACATTTAATATCTAAGTTCATTAGTTGATAGGAAGTTTTCACTCTCATTAGTTGACTAGCTCACCTAACTCATTCTCTCACCTATCTACCACAATTATCAGTTGATGTTCCTATGTTAGTTAACCCTTTCCAACAATTTTTTTGCCTGGCCAACTTTTTCTTTTGGGTGTCAACAAAAGGAAAATCTACACTGAACTGCTTAAAATACTTTGTAGGTTAAAGTAAAACAATCTTTTAAGCATATAATTAGAGATTCGATCTTTGACCAACATATAGGAAATATTATTATTACTACTATTTATTGAGGTAAGTTCGTAATTCTTCAAAACATTAGTAGTTTCTAACTCTTAGTTCGATCCTTGCAATTATGTTTTTTCCGTCCACAAGACTCGAACATGAGGCTTTGTTTAAGAAATCTGAGTCAAGTTCTACTCGGACCAACTTAATGTTGGTAACTTCAGACAACTTTTAATGGCTTTGTATTTATGTTAACAATATTCTATTGTGTCAAGAGAAAATTATGAGTTTTTTTTTTTTCCCTAAGAAAAGGGTGGTTACTGCAAGGGGCGTTGGGATAGTTCAACCAATTAGATATATGCCACCAAATAAATAAATTTAGTATAAATCATTCCACTATATCTACAACATGCAAACACATCATAATTTAATTCAAGACCCTTATAAATTGGATTGCTTCTTTCAACATTGTACTCATAGTAACATGGAAGGGCCATCACCATTGATGCCTTCTCTAATCTTGCTAGTTTTGGGAATTCTAATATATGGGTCTAGTATGCTATCCCTTTTTGACATGTCATTATCTTTCTATCAAATGGCTTCTGAAGCTGAAGAGAAAAGTTTCACAACATTAGTCCTTGTGCTTCTTGTTCTTTTAGTATTTGTGCTTATTTACTTCCCTTATTCATTTTCGTTGTTTAGCAAGTCATCTTATGGTACAAAACGTTATGTCAATGTCTCCAGCCATGATTATGATGAATCTGGATTTGGCTTGGGAACATTGCTCTTAGTTTTGCTCTTTATTCTTTTGTATAATCTGTTATAAAATGAGAGACCATACTTAAGGTTCAAACATAGTACCTCTCATATTGTTGTAGATAAAATATACAAAATCTAGTGTGGAAGTATGAGTTTACATACTGTTTTTTATGATGTAAAAAGTTTACATAATGTCGAATATTTGAATCCTTTAATTAAATATACGACCCTTAATTAAGTATATAGTTAAAGTTTGATGACAAATATTGTAATGTGTATGAAATAGTATGTGTTAAGAGAGGTAAGTACCTTATACAAATATCTTTACTTTGAAATACTAGTTGTTGACTTCCGATAAAGGATACCTTCAGTTTTAAAAAAAGTAATTTCGTAACAAGAGAATTTCTTAAAGGATTAGAGTGAATTAGAATTGAAATAAAAATCAAGTTCTCTTCTCACCATGTAACGACTGCACAATATTTTAGTGATTATTAGTGTATTTCTATAGCTAGTTTCGTAGGAGTCGAGTTAAACCAAACTCAAATTAACGAAGAAGATAAAAGGTACCTTTTAGTTTCATAATTTATTTTTTGTAAAAGCCAAATAAATATTAAAAAACTATTCTAGCACAAGATGTGCAAAGAATAGATACAAGAGTTACATTAAAATAAACGGTACAACCAAATCAAACAACCTCAAGAGAGTAAGAACATCCTTGACATTCTAATTGGTGGTAGTATTGAACATACTATCTCTAGTATTCCTTTGTTACAAGGAATGATTTGGGATCCAACCTCTTTCCATCTAGATGAAGCCTATTCAATTGAAGGATAACATTTTTGGATGGATAAAATTTGTTAGACAGAAAGCTTTCACATAAGTTCGAAACTAAGACGTCATAATTATGTGTAAATTTATGGTGGATTGTCATTTTGCCTCTAGACCAATTTTAAAAAAATTAATAAAGAACTAAAATCGTAAAATTAACAAGACCAAAATTCTTTATAGAACAAATTAGCGGGACATGGATTCCGATTAAATCTGTATTGTTTTAAGGAAATGACTAAAGCAAAATTGCAAAAACATTACACGAGATCAAAATAAAAAGATTCTTACTCTATGTTTTAAGTGAAAAAATATAGTTATGGATCCAAAAAAGTATAATAGACATTATTCTCCTGAAAATACATTAGACATTGTTATTTTTTAAATTGAATCAAGTCATATTGTGAATGTTAAATACTAATGTTTAGAGTTACCTACAAATCATATTATCATAGGATACTAACAAGTGTAATTACATTCAATCACTTCTATTTACTTAAACTAATATCGATTGTCGATGATTACATATATGTATCTATGTTGTATCGATGTCAGCTTTGACACCCATGTTCGCGCTTTATAGTTTATGTATATCATAAGTTCATGGGGCCAGATAAATATATAACACATAATGAACATTATGGCATAAAGAAATATGATAACAATTGATCCATAATTTACATTGCTATCAAAATCCAGCAATAACGGCTGTATAATATATCAATACTAAATACTAGAGACATTGATTAGCCTATATCCCAACAAAAAACTAATTCCACTTACAATGACACTAAAGTCTAAACACATATCAGCTGAAGCATTGCAAGCATTTCATCCCCATCTTCCATTCCCAACTGCATCAAATATAATTTCCATTCAAGCAGTAAACTAACAAAGAATTTTGACATAAAGTCAACTCATAAAATAATGAACATATGTTTGCAAGCACTAAACACAGACCTCATCTGGAGTTTGCTCCGACTCGACTAGACGCCCATTGAACAGAAAAGCAACTCCGTCGAAATCAAAGCAATATCGACAACAGTACACATCCATAAGCTTTTTCAATCGAGTGCTTCTATTGATTCCAAATGAAGCTTCAAACCCAACCTATATTATCCAAATTCCACCATACTCAAATTAGCATATACCACTCATCAGGGTTTCAAATTGCTGACCACATCAGATGAAGTGGCCGAAATATTACAGTTGCGGCAGTGTTTGCAACCACATCATGAACAAGTGTTGCAAATCAATCATGCAAATAACATGAACCAACTTTAGACCCAATATTGAAGAAAAAGACTAACCTGACCCTTGACCTTGAGATTTATGCGCCTGCTCTGATCATAGAAGATAGCATCTATTTCATCTCCATCCACCATTTGCATCTGCAGCAAAATGTATTTTCAAGTCATAAACCAATAATATAAACAAGATTATAACTAGTCTTGAAGTAAACAAAATGTTGTTGTCAATGATGGATCGCAGAAAATAGTGATTTGATCAAATTCTGCAACGCAATAGTGCTATAGCATCGCTATAGCCACTACTCGACAACATTTTGTACTAAATAGTGTCACATAAAATTTATATTTTGCTACACTATAGTGCCTCTATAGCCGACATTTAACAGCAACGAAGTAAAAGATGAACATGTAGTCTAGCATGGACCTCATTTGGAGACTGCTCTGCCCGTAGATGATGCTCATTAAACATAAAACCAATTGAATTGAAATCCACTGAGTGATGATTACAATAAGCACTCATGAGCTTTTTCAGTTGAGTGCTTTTGTTAATTGAAAAGAAAATTTCATCACCATCCTACAATATCCAAAAACCACATATCAGTATATATCTCTGTCCTATTTTGATTTCATTTTACCAAATCAAAGCTACGGAGACCTAAAAGTACAATCTGGAAAATCAATCTTTAGCTGATAGAAAAATTATTCCACAGGCTTGTAAGTTTAATTTCCCTCCTACTTCTAGAATTCATGCGGTTTATCATATCTCTCAAATAGAACTCCATTAACAATTTGATTCGGCTTTACAAACTGTTGTAACGATTCAGTTTAGTCTAGTTCCCTCCAAAACCGAATGATGAACACACATACTCTCAATATTAATAATGGACTACACGTCGAAGATGAACCATTATAAGAGAGAAAACTAAAGAAATTAACAGTGTGGCCGAACCTGACACTTGACCTTCAATTTCATGCGTGCAATTTGATCAAAGAAAACAACATCTATTTCATCTCCATCCATCATTTGCAGCTACAAAAAATATTTTCAAGTCATAAACCAAGAACGTAAACAACTACAAAAAATAATATGATTATTACTAGCATTAATATTAAAGTGAAAAAACGAACAAATGTTCAAAAACACAAACCTCATCAGGAGTCTGCTCAGCTGTGACGAGACGACCATTAAACAGAAAAGCAACTCGATTAATATCCAAACAATGTCGATAACCATAAACATCCATAAGCTTTTTCAATGGAGTGCTTCTACTGATGTTGAAGTAAACCTCAATCCCATCCTATATCAACCAAAATCACCAAACTATCATATACCTCTCATTTTAGCTTCAGGTTTTGTAACAAAGCCTAGTAGATTTTAAGCTATAATAGTGTCAGTCTGAAGGAAAGAACAAACCTTGTCCTTGACATTGAGGTCCAGGTTGAGCTTAATGTGTGCACTCTGATCATAAGAGATGGTATCCATCTCATCATCGTTATTCCCATCACCCACGTGCATCTGAAGCCAAATATATTAGGAAGTCATAAAAACCAATAACTGTTTGGATCAATTGAAGCTAAACAATGAACAGAAGATGTCGATAAAAACACAAACCTTATCTGGACAATGGTCTCCCTGGAGACTATTCCCATCAAACCAGAAAGTAATAGAGTTATGATCTTCCACAGAGTGCTCATCACAATAATCCTTCACTAGCTTTTTCAGTTGAGGGCTTCTGTCCATACAAATCAAAGTTACATTCCCATCCTACACCATGCAATAACCACACATTAGAAATATACCATCTCTTCATAATAATTTAGTTGTTAGAGAAATTCTAATATGGACCATCTTCATAAATGATCCATCTTAGATTAGTACTTTAAGATGTTTAAAACTCCAACGACGATATTAATGGTCCTCCTCATTTTACAATTGAAATAGTCACTTAAATGATACTGGTTTTATTAAAAATGCAAAAAATAAATATGTAACTCGTATTGAACGAACATCAATTAAGTCATCGTCATAGTTGTAAATATGAGAAGGATCATGAGTTTTTAAGTACTGGTCAACTAAGTCATCGTCTTAGTAATAAATATTGAACTAACATCAATTGAATATTATAGTCAACCGTTGTTAGAATTTCTGATGATTTTAAGTACTGGTCAATGATTGACCACTTATGAAGATGATCCACCAGAGAGCTCGCCAAATACTTGTAAGTTGCAATGTAATGACGTCTCAGTCCAAGACAAAAAAGACCTTAGGACTCAGAGAACACTTCCAAAATATCTATATTTACTTCTCTTCAAGGACACTAACGTGACTCGAACGCAGAACCTCCAGACCTAAAATCTATATTTTTATCACTAGATCAAAGTGACAAACCTTCCCAAAGATTCCTTAAAAAAAAAACCTCCCAAAGATAGATACTAATAAAGAACTTTGAAGCTTCCTACATAAGTAACTGATTTGGATAAAAAGTAAATACAAATTCAATAAAATTAAATTAAATTAAATTAAAACCAATCTACTTTGGACAAAGAAACAAAATTGAGCGGACCCTACATTAGGTAAGACAACCAAGGTTTATTTTTTAACCAATCCTTATCCCATGAAGGAAAACCAAGGTATGTTTGTTGGTTGGGGAGGGTTCCGATAATTTTGGATGATTCTAAAGGGTTAAATTTATATTTTATTTTAAAAATTAAAAATAATAAAATAACACTACAGATGATTTTTCAACAGTTGGATCATATTCATAACTCAATTGTATAACCATTTAATAATTTATTTGTAAAAATTAAAACATTAAATAAACCTTCATCAAAAGTAACCAAAGGAAAGAAGTAATGAACCTGGCCATTAAGCTTGAGTTTGATACGTGTACTCTCTTTGATTGGCTTCATGTCTTCTTAGTTGTTATCAGTATGTGAAACTGTAAAGAAGGAAATACTCCATCTTATATATAGTAAAAAGCTTATAAGGTTATATATGTCTTTTGCTTTGAAACTGAAAACACTTTCCTTTTCAAGTGTGCCTCGGGATACGTTCATTTTTATGCTTCACTTTTATGAAACCGCCTAAACTTTGCAATATGTACTGCAACACTGCATGCAAAAAACTTGGGAGCTAAGTAATGTTTGAGCTAGGACCCACATTCATGGAATCTTTCAATCTAAGGGCTCATGAATGTGGTGTATGGTGCAACATCTATATTAGTTGTGCATGCAACCAGTGGAGGATAATTACAAAGCATGTTTATTCGGAATAAAGTAAAAATTATTTTCTTCCTCATGTTTAAAATGTGAGTCCCATCTAGATTATTTGATAAAAAAAAGTGATTTTGTAGTTATTTATAAGATTTGTTTAATAAATTTTTTGAAGTACTACACTCAAGAAACTTAAAAATTATAAATGAATAATGCGTATATCCGCTTAAAAACTCATTTTAAGAATTATCAATTAGAGATGCTTTTAGTCGTGGGGTAAAGTGAAAATGCTTGTGACCTTTTGGAGCGTAGTGATGAGGAAGTTGAGGGATCGGGGGTTGATAGAGAAGATGTACATCTGAGTTTTTTTTTCTTCTTTTAATTTGGGGTTAATTGACATAAAATTAATGTTCAAATGCAGTTTTGGTTATCCTATTTTGACCCAACCATAATTTTGGTCCTCAATTTTTAATTATGCGAACTCTATTTCAAAAAATTTGACCAAGCTATGATTTTGACCATCCAATTTAATGATGTTGCAATCAATTAGGTAACTTAATTTGAAAATGAATGACCTAATTGTCGAGAGTCTTAAAAAATGAGATGCTGACTTGAGTTGTGACCACGTATAAAAAGTCAAAAGAAGTTGAATCGAAATGAAGCAGGGGATCGAGACTGAACAATTTATTTCTACGCCATCTAATGAGAAGGTCAGAACCATTTATTAGTCAAAATATATGAAATAGGGAGCCAAAATTTCGCAATTAAAAATAGGAGAACCAAAATTGCGGTTTAGTCAAAATAGAGAATCAAAATTGCATTTAAGCCTAAATTTAATTTTTTTTTTTAGTGCGAAGAAAAATTTGAGTGGTCACAATCATTTTTTAGAGGAATAAACTTATATCATTTCATTACTCAATATGTGTTCAATACAATTTGGTATGCTAACCAATAACTGAAAACTAGCTGATAATGTGGCCGCCTTAGCTAACTCATGGGCAACCTCATTTGCTTGTCTCCGCGCAAACCCCACACTGGAGTTTTCATAAAAGGACCTAAACAAAGATTTACAATTTTGAATAATGCTTCAAAACTCTGTTACATCATGCCTAGAGGATAAAAAACTATCAACTACTTTCTTCACATCTAACTCGAAATCAATAGGGCCTAAGTTAAGCTCTTGAACCCATTCTAGAGCTGATAATAATCCAAGAGCTTCTCCAACACGAACTTCACAAAGTGGGCTATACCATTCAGTTTTAGCTAAAACAAAAGAGCATGTTTCATCTCGAATGCACATACCTACCCCGACATTGTTTAAATGCTTAGAGAAAAAAACATCAATGTTGCATTTGTAGCGACCTTCCATCATGTTTTAGCTATTTATGCATACCCACATACTCAAACTGAGGTAGAAAGAAAAATAAAATAAAATAATATATTTTAAAGGCGATTCTAACTAAAAGTAATTTGTATTTGGATATAGTCATTTTTTTTATCAAAGCGAAGAAAATGATATATTTATGTCAAAGTGGGTTGAATTATAAATTTGTGTCTGAATGTCATAACTTTAAATAGAATCAATTCTGAACACAGAATCAATTATATTTGACAGCAACTAAATATGTCAGAATCAATTCTACACCTTCAGAATCAATTTTGGTCCTTTTAAAAATGGAACCAAACATATCTAAAAAGAGCAAGCAAGATGAAAATGAAGTGGGATTTTACATTTTTTTTCCTTCTTTTTAATTAATTTGTATACAATAAAAAAAAGTATAAAAACATGTTATAACTTGAAGTTTTGGAATTGGACGAACAAAAATTCAATGGTATAGTGTGCATGAAAAAGTGTCTCATTATATGGATCATGATACAATTATGTGGTTGAAGGTTCTTTGCGAGACAAACCAAGCTGTTGATTTATTGGTGTATTTTGGCCACTCTTTAGATCTACTTCAAAAGACTTAATATACGAATCAAGTTTTCTTTTCAAGTCTCCAACATTTAACTTCAATTACTAACCAGTGTTCTAAAAGCGCGTTGTCAGGACCAATGAAAGAAATTAGATCTTCAAATTTATGTTGTAAAGAACAGTTTTAAACTTTAACAAATTAAATACAGGATTTCTAATATAAAATTTTATAATTAGTATTTTAACATGTGTGCTTAGAATATTGTAACCAATACTCCTAAAACCGATTTTGTAGGAGTTGAGTTAAACCCAACTAAAATTTATGAAAAAGATAAAAGTGATATTGTTGCATGCAAAAACGTGGCCGTGAAGTACCGTTAGTGCTAGGACCAGGACACATGTTTTACAAAAATTAAAATTTAATAAGATTTTTTCTTCCAAGACCAAGTGCAATGGGTATGTTGAAAGGCACTCTCAACATGTTGAACCATTGTCCGGGCGTGTTGAAAATGATAGAAAAATGATGTGGAGGTGAGAGGAGATGAAACAAATAAACATGTTGAAGTCTGACACGCTAGCGCCACGTGTCGCGTTTCCATTTGGCAAATCCAGCGCGTGAGATGCACGCGCCGACAAACGCGAGTGAGGGGACAGAGGACGCGGAGAGAGAAAGCTTATTGGATAATGAGGGGACACTTGGCAGATTTTGATTGGCTCCTTGGATTTTCCTCATCTTAATAATTTGAACTCAATTATTTCATTGCAAATAAAAAAATATTTTTTTTTTACCAAAATTCATGATTTTTTTTGTCTATAAATAGAGACTTGGTTAATTTGATTTGGACACAGAAAAAAAAACCAAGTTTTTCACTATCTTAATCTTATTATTAGCTTTCTATTAGTTTTTCTTTTGAAGTTTTAGTTTTCTTTTTTTAGTGAAATGGATCCCAATAATAATCATTTCAACAACCAGAATTCTTCTTATTACCCATTTAACTACCAAAATCCCAACGATTATCAACATCCAAATCAATTTTTCAACTAACGTCCTCAAAACATGCCTAATTTTGGTTTTGCATCAAATTTCAACCACCCATCATCCATTCCAAACTTTAATCCATATTATAGATCTATGATGAGATATCAATTTCAAACACCCCAATTTAATGGTTATATGCAAATGGTTAATGAAAATTTTCAAAGTGTTGGTGCACCTGAATTTCTCAAATTTTCAACACAAATAACTCTTGGTGGAATGACAAGAGTTAATGAAGTCACTCCAAATTCAGAGGATTCAACTCCTAAGAGCAAGAAAAACCAGCAACCAGCATGGAACACTGAACAAAATTTGGTGCTAATTAGTGGATTGAGTAAATATGAAACATACGGTGTTGTCGGGAGTGTCATACCCCAAATTTTGACCAGTTAAAATTTTTATTCTTATTTTAAAGGCTGAGAAGTTTCATCGTTTCAGACGAAATTTCGGTAGAGAGGTTACTTTGAAGTACCTCATTTTGGTTCCGAGAGGCGATCGTTTTAAGTTTTATTATTTTCTTTTATGTTTTTTTTGTTTTATTCTTTTTTTATATTTATTTTAATGTGATTTTTTATTTATTTTATTATTATTTTGAATTTTCTTTTTGTTATTAATTAACCTTTTTTTCACACCAAATGCATCCCCATCATGGTTTTCCCCCTTAGTTACTTGTTTTACAAGTTAACTTCAAATTTTCCTTTTTTTTATGCATTTATTTATTTATTTATTTTTCACATTTTTATTTTGTTACTTCGTTCTAAAGAAAACTCAATTTCATCACACCAAACATTTCAATTTCAATTCCTCTCATTTCTATTACATTTCTATTCACAAAAATCACAAACTTTACACCATTTTGTTTTGTTATTTTCAAAGTCACAAAATTTATTTTCAAAAATTCAGAAAAACACTAACCTTCACAAATTCACCCAAAATGCACATTTCACTCCCATTTCATTTCCTTCACCACAATTTGTGCATCTAGAATCATCTTCACACATAACACCTCATCATTATCCAACACATCATTATTCACCACCAAAAATCATCCAAAAAAGTCACAAAAAACTCATTTTTTACAAAAATTCCAAACTACCATTTCTTACTCCCCACTTAACCTAATTCTTCACTCTTGATGACCAAGTTACTCCCTCTATAAGTACCTTACAACTCAGAGAGAGAGGGGGGCGATTTTTAGGTTGTGCCAATTCACCATTTTCATCAAAAATTCCAAAATCTTCATTTCTCCATGAAACTTCACCATTCTTCAACCAAAATTCATAAACACTTCCAACAAACCAAAAACACTCAAAAACTCAAGAAAAAGTACCCAAATTCGTAAATTCAAAACCACAATTTCCCAAGAAAAAGTGATAGTGAGTTAGACCATTTCAAGGCTTAATTAAGGTGGGTTTTGATGTTTTGATACCCCTGTAGTTGTTATGATGCTTTCCCTTTAATTATATTAATTTAATTCACTGTTTTTTTGAGTTTTATTTTTTGGGGTGAAAACTTATTTTTCACTTTTCTCTCTATAAAAACATTCACTGTGAAATCTAAGCTTAGATTCATGATCAGCGTGAAAATCCAATCAATATGGTATTTTAGTTTGTTATATTTGGTGAAGATTTGAGTTATTGAAAGTAATGATGTTGGTGTTGTTTGTGTGGTGATACGTAAAAGAGTTCTTGGGGAGGAAGAAGAAGTTGACTTCTTCCCCCCTTGACCAGTGGGACCCACCTGTTTTGTCCTATATGCAGTTTCTATTGTACCCCATTTTCAGATCTGCACCCTCTTTTTGTATTTCTGTTTTTGCATTTTTTTTTTCTCTAGCTTTGATTTATTTATTTATTTATTTTTTCTTTTAAGCATATCTAGAAATATGCAACATTATTTCATGCCTTTTTTATTTTTTTATTTTCCTTTATTTATTTTATTTAGTTTATTTTTGTGTTATTTCATTTTTTCCTTTTTTATTTACTTGCTTTATTTAGTTTTTTTTATTTCTTGTATTTTTATTTGTTTACTTTATTTACTTACTGTTATTTTTTAGTTTTTTTTTAGAATTATCATCTCATCTTTTAATTTTTTTTATTATTCATTTATTTGCTTTATTTCAGTGTAGTTTGGTGTTATTATCTCTTTTCCCTCTTTTTTTTATTTTCCTTTTTTTATATTATTTATTTACTTGCTTTTTTTTATTTAGTATTATTATCTCTTCTTTTTTTCTTTTTCTTTTATTATCTCTTATTTAGCTTTATTTTAGTTTATTTAGTGTTAATATCATATCATGCATTTTATATTTATTTGCCACTTTATTTCTTTATATATCATGCTTTAGAATGTATCTAGTAACATGACATTACTTATCAAAGAAACTATTCAAAATTAATGTATCCACACGTTTCTCAAAGAAGTGAAATGATTATTAAGTGTATCAGTAAAAAAAAAAAGTCTTTAATACTCTGCACACACATTTATCAAGGAATTATCAAAATTGATGTATTTACACGTTTTCAAAGAAATGAAATGATTGCCAGGTATATCATCAAAAAAGTCTTGAATATATTGCACAAACATTTATCAAGGAATTGTGAAATGATTACTACTATTTTTAAAGACTTAAATAAAGAATGGTAGTGTTAACTTGTGTCCTTAGGGCACATGTTATAAAACCTAAAAGAAGAAATATTCTCTAAAATTTTGTGCATTTAATTGATTAAAAAGTTAAAGATTAAATGTAATGCACAAATTCCAATAAATTATTTCTATATTTGAATTATTAACTTGTGTCTTGAAGCCACAAATTAACATTTTCCAATAAAGAACTTTAATATGAATAATAGTCATTTTTTTGATATCTAAAAATAGAAGTAGTAGTTATAATGGTTTTTCAATCTATCAAAATATTAAAATAATTACCGTTGAAGGTAAAAATATATTTTTAGATGAGAAAACATCTCTTTAAATGTAGAGAGTAATGTTCATTAACCGCAAGCTTTGATGGTCATTGGTGTAGAGGGAATAAGTTGTACTCGCTAATTTAGATGAGATTTTGTTCAAAGATTTTGTTTAGGCTTACTTATGTTTTTAATCTCTGCAAATATGAGTTATTTGAAAATTACGGTTTAGTTATAATAAGAGATCAAAAATGTATTTAAGTTTAAATTTAATTGTATACATCCAAGTATTTTTCTTTAGGGTAATAGTCATTTTGGTCCCTAAATGTGTAACGAGTGGTCACAATAGTCCTTCAATGTATCAAAATTTTAAAATAGTCTCAGATTGTGCATTTTGTTTGTTAAAATAGTCCCTGACGCAAAAATAATCCCTCAATACTCACAATATTTTTTTCTTCATATAGGGACTGAAATGAAAATAAATAAGTATTTATAAGAACTGATATGACAATAAGTACATTGTGATGGAAGTTCATCATACCATATTTTTAGGGTGGTGTCTAAGGTGAACCATCAATTAAATGATTCACCGGTGGACCAGCTTTATATACCATCAAGATAATTTTAATGGTCTAGATGAGTTAGAAAAGAAAAAGAGAACATGTACATTTTTACTCACACAATCTCTTTCCCCACCTCCTCTCTTTTTCTCTCCTCGTATCTCTTTCAATTTTATCAGATTCACATCATCAACCCAAATTTGAGGCACCGTTGAAACTGCCACAAACTGTCTCTATCAAATGGGTCTCTTTTGCTCAAATAATGAGAAGAAATGAGTATGTTAACTTGTCTAGCCTAATAGAAAAAAAAGAGGTACGAATAGATAAATAAGTATAATAACAAGCAGATTGGTGATGGCATATGGATAATTAAAAGAAGACTTGGGCTTTGACTAAAAGAGATTGTTGACCCGAGAGAAGTAAGCACAGCACTGAGGAATTCTTCTCTTTACCCAATAGTTTTTGCTCATTCCCAACTGAAAATACCAAAATATCCCTGCGTGAGTTAAGTCACATTGGTTTTAAATTTATGTGACTTCACTCACGCAAGTGTTAATCTCCGCGTGACTTAAGTCACGCAGGATACACGGCCTGCTTGAGTTAACTCACGCCAAGTCTGTGCAAAAAACCTGCACGGCCAGAAACTTCATATTCCCTAATTTTCTTCATTCCTTCATTCATTCATACATCCATTCAGTCAATTTCATCATTTTTCTCATCATTCATTCAATCAAACATTCACTTATAATTAAAATACGACGAATAAAGGAATAAAATAACGCAAAATGTCATAAATAAAACGCAAAGGCGCAAGTGTAAATATATGACATTCAAATCCGACAAAATGTCATAAAAATACTACAAATATACAAAAGTCATAAAATAAGACTATACTGCTGCTCCCGTGGACTCCTACTCCTCCTCCGCAGAGCCGACACCTCATCAAACACAGTATAATCAGACCGAATGCCCTCCAAAATGCTGAAAAATAGTGGATTTGAAACCGCCTCGGGAATCTCCATTGCATGCTTTACTCTATTTCTCATGTTGCCGATGACCTGGAATGGATCGTAAGGATTTTTGGTCCATTCCTGCTCAACAATAATCTCCTGATAGATAAGTTTGGGAACTATGTACTCAGGAACGGGAGCAGGGTCGGCGATAAGAGGATGGGATACACTTAGTTGATATTGTGAGAGAAATTGACTTTAAATAGCGCAAGAATGAAGAAAATCGAATTTGGAGGGGGAAAAATCGTATTTAAAGAAGTTTGAAATATGAGTGTTTTGTTTCTGTTCTGCTGTATATACACTTAAGTCACGCAGAGAACACAACTAGCGTGAGTTAACTCACGTAGGGGCAATTTGGGTATTTCAGTTGAGAGCGAGCAATTTTTGTTGGGTAAAGAGCAGACCTTGGCACAAAAGATGTGGGAAATTAACTGATGAGCAAAACCGCAAGTGCACGGTTTTACCGAAGTAGTAAAAAGAGAGTATCGTTCCAACAGGGAGTTGTTCAATTTGATTGACTCTTAAGAGATGATTAGAAGAGAGTTTGATTATAAAGATTGGGTTTTAAAGGTTTTAAAACAATAATAATAAAAAGCGCCTTGGGATTATTGGTTCATCGTAATAACGAATCCTTCACAAACAAACCCTAAACCATGACTTTATATTCGAC
>Ga0315914_1004812_pt1 | contig 19979 bp, 16 predicted proteins | sample MpolenodulesMG_FD_203920 | JGI IMG/M metagenome (GOLD analysis project Ga0315914, IMG submission 203920) | Medicago polymorpha root nodule microbial communities from Los Angeles, California, United States - elongated nodules | ecosystem: Host-associated > Plants > Roots > Nodule | place: USA... | reverse complement strand
ATATAATAACTTGCAATTGAAGTAAAATAGTTCTAGAAGGAAATAAAAACATATTAAATCTAATTAAAATAAACTTAAATATTAAATAAAAGACACTAATTTAAAGACTAATTATTGACTCATCAAATATTATTGATTTATATCCACTACATCTTTAAATACATTACATATTCGAATATACCACATCTTCAAATTTGCTTGACAATAAATGCATGAATGACACATTAATATTTATTAATACACATCATTACATAAGCTCGTCTTTGAATATATCACCATCTTTAAATAAACTCATTTTTATATATACCATCCATCATTAAATATTACACAACTTCAAAATAGGCTTGCAGTTATGTATGAATATCCATAACTCGACTATATATCAATGTGATATCAGTGTTATGTTACTAATTTTTCCCTCATCTTTAAATCACATCTTTAAATCAGACTGACCATGAATGTATGAACACCAAGTAATGACTCAACAATGCACATCTTTAAATGACTCGACAAATATACTTCTTTAAATAGCATCATCATCAAATACAACATTGTTAAATAACACATCAATTTCACATAATCAAATAATTCACAAATTACACTTAATTAAATAAATCATTTTTGCTCATCAATTAATATCTAATCAATTCAATTCATCATCTAAATTTTTCATTTATAACTCTTTACAATTATTACTCTTATTAAAATATTAATATATATTCCAAAATAACTTACAGTAACCCATATGCAAGTTATTATTTTCATGGGAAGAATCGATTCATGCCAATTATTATTATCCATAATAGTTGCCGAAATAATCAAAGTAGGTATTGATTTTCAATATAAATATAGAATACGAGCAAGCAAAACAAACTTTCGCCATTCTTGGCAATGCACCGAAGTTTAACAAACAACTTTTATATTGAAAAACTTTTCAAAATAAAAGATTGCATCTAATTATTATTATAGTGTGGATTCAACCCAATTTATTTTATTAAATCAAAACAAATATTTGCCTACAATAAAATCCTTTTGAATTTAATTCAAGATAAATAAAATTCGGATTCTCGTATGAATCAGATTAAAAACCAACAACACGGTATCCCCGGACAGTCCACTTCTCTACAATTAAATTCTGTGAGCTCTAGCCACTAGCTACTTAACAAAAAAAACAACACGGTGAATGCTTTTTAATTCAAAAACAATTACTTATAATTTCATGTCACTCATTGTATATATTCTAAAGCACAACATCATCTTATTTCAATCACGAATTTAACAGGAAAACATCACAATTCAGAAACGAAAATCAACAATTAATTACAACATAAAATAACACGAATTTAATCATAGATTCATCAAAGGAATAAGAAAGCAACGAATATTAACAACCCTTCAGTACTCACATGGGTATATAATCCTTATGTTGAATAAAACTCCTCCCTTACCTGTAGTTTGCAGAATTTGATGAATTCCTACAGTGAAATCTCTTTCATGGTTTTTCTCACTATGCCTCCTTGCCTCTTCTCTCCACAACCCTAGTTTTCCTTTGATCACTAATCTTTTCTCTATTTGCTATAACCCTATTTTCTTAATGTTCTCATCTATTTATAGAGACTATTTAGGTTTTAGTTATTCTGAAACTCTATCTCTCTTATCTTTTAAAAAGTTCAGAATTTATTTATTTTTTATTTTCTCACATTAACTTTAGACACGTTAACTATCTGCACCCCCACTTTCATATTCTCACCAAAAAGACTATTTTCTTATTAAAAATTATTTTCTGTCATTCTATTTTTAATTAAATTACTACCATTAATTAAAACTCTAGTTTATATATACTACCCTTATTAGTCCAATGTCTCTATCCCAATTAACTAAAAAAAATAATAAAATGCTGATTTAATTCAAATAAAAAATAATAATTATGTCAAACAATCAATACTACTACTAATAATAATACTAATATTATCTAATAATTATATTAATAAATTAATATTATAAACTGGGGTGTTACAGAACCAACCATCAATTAGTCAAAACCCTAGTTGAAATAGGTTAGTTAAATCTAAATTTAAACTAAAGAATATTTTAGTTCAATCCTAATTTAATTAAAGAATAAGTTAGTTCAAACCTTAGTTGAACTAACGGTCAATTAGTCAAAATCCTAGTTGAACTAAACATCAATTAGTCAAAACCCTAGTTGAACTAAAGATTAAGTTAGTCTAAACCATAGTTGAACTAAAGATTAAGTTAGTTCAATCCTATTTTGAACTAAAGAATAAGTTAGTTTAATCCCTAGTTAAACTAAATATCAATTAGTCAAAACCCTAGTTGAACTAAAAATTATGTTAGTCAAATCCTTATTTGAACTAAATTTCAATTAGTGAAAACCTTGGTTGAAAGAAACGTCAAGTTAGTCAAAACCTTAGTTGAACTAAACTTCAATTAGTTAAAACCTTGGTTGAAATTATACAAAAAAAAAATCTAGTAATGTTTTATTTCTAAAAAAAATTAATATCTCATTATACAAAAATTATTGAAAATTACTAACTTTATAAAAGTTTATAATTTTTTTTTCCTTCGAAACTCTTTTCACCCATTGTTATTTTCACATTAATCTTTTCCCATATGTATATAAAGTAAATTTTATCAATTTTAAGTTAAGTCAAATTTAATTTTAAGTAAATATAGTATTAAAAATGAAATTAATGGGAATTTTTAAATTGTATACAATTGTTTTTAACCCGCAAATCCATTTTCACACAATTACAAGGTTCTGACTCGGCCCAAATTTGGCAAAAGGCTTGGATATTTATCGGTCCATGTCTATACCCGACACATGCAACCATTTTCACAAAATGACAACAGTACTACTTTGCGGTCAGTCTTATAGTAGGTTTGGATGGTATCTACTATCTAACTTAGACATCAGGTAGTGGACAAACAATCACAACCGTGTATATTAATTAATACTATATCAAAAGCCAGAATTCAAATGATCAAAACTAAAATTAACCCTGCGTTATATATCCCTAACAAATTGGCAAGTACTTATACATGAAGACGAGGAATTCATGAAATGTGGGAGCTTTTTATATGTTGATCAAAGTTGCGAAATTTTAGCATTCATGTTTCCTTCAAAACAAAGAATATTCCTTAATATGATTTTTTTTTGTTTTCTTGTAGTAGGCTAGTAGCATTATTATTTATTTTTTATCAAGGGGAAAATAATGGCCAGTAGCCTAGTAGGCAGTAGCATCCTAATTCCAATATGAAAGTACTTTATTTATTTACAATTACTTAACCTAAACGTTAGAAAATGTAAGAAAAACAATCAAGTTGATGAGTGATCAATGATGCTTTTGAGAAGTACAAAGAATGAGAAGCTTAAGTTTATCATTTGCTGTGGATTCTGAATATTATACCATCATAGTCTAAAAATAAATTAAATATCTTGGACACTATAGGAAGCTAGAGTATGTTGGCATTTGGATTGATAAATGTAACATGTATTATTTTTCTTCCTTTTTGGGTGTTTGTTAGAGATTTCTTTAGAAAGACTTGAATTAAAATGGTCTGTTATAAGATAATATAATATAATATAATTCATTATGAGACATGTTAGATTCATGTAACTAACTCTACTCAAAGAGAATTAGAAAAAACACCTGGGTTGTTATATGTATATGTGTTTATATATATGTTTAAAACTGTGGTTGCACTAATAGTCGAGATTGGATTTATTTTTGACAATGATTGGAATCTTTGATATTACACAAAATTGTGATTAAATGCGCCAGTTAATAAGGTCCCAATCGTAGTTATAGAAACATAAAAATATTGATGTTATAATCCAGATTAATATATACTTGGTTCAAAACCGTTTTTTAGTATAAAAGAGGACAAAATTCCAATATGAGAAGCAAAAACTACGAATTAAGCTAACATTCTTAACATGTAAGTTTTTTTTTTTTTTAGGAAATCTTAGCACGTAAGTTTTAGAAATGTCATAAAAACCAATACTTTTTAGTTTGTGACGAGGAGTTTCTAAATCACTCATGGTCATAGAATTTAGAGAAAAACCAAAATTAGTTAGCCACTACATCGGTTACCCTACTGTCTAATATGACATGAGATTTTTGATTCAACGAACCACATTAGAAATACCACGATTAGAAGAACGATTGTTAGTAATCATATCAACAACACTTTTTAGTCACTTATACACCCATTATATATGAAACTAATTAATTGTTACAATGTTAGTTATAGATCAAAAAGTTGTTGATACCTTGTAACAAGGTGAAACTTTCTCAATGTTTAGTAGAATCTTGTTGTTTTTAAAGGTTTTTGGTATAGTCAACTACCTTCAATTAATGGTCCATTCATTCTGTTATTTTTTGTCCCGGAAATTTGTTAGGGAAGCCACTTATAAATTCTCTTGCATTTGCAAGTAGTCCCACTATGCATGTGTAACCTTGTTCAATGCTACTACAAGAATAGTTATAGTCATTAATTAGTTTTAAGTATATTCAATGTTTGAAGTAACCAATTAGAAAGAAGAAAGTAAAGGGAGCACATGGGAGAAGATATATATACTTATCTTATCTAGTTATAACATTTTGAAAAAGTATATAATATATGTAATCAAATAGTACATGAGCACATGACAATTGAATTGAAAGCCACTCAAAACATCCACACCAACTCCAAAATATATTGGAAAAGGGCATAATATCATATTCACTCAAGCCAAAAAGTTAAGAGAATACAATAAAGATGAAATAACAACTTCATAAACAAAGCAAAGAGAAGGAAAATAGGGTTTGTTAAGGTGGTCCTACACACTCTTCAACAAGTATCCCAAACAGGCTGTTAAAGGGAACCAAATAATGCAAAGTCCTTGTAGGTCACATGGCCTCTCTACAAAGTAAACTGACATTACACATGCCCTTGCCTCCTATTTGCACATGCACATGCTGACTGTTCCCTAACACTCCCACCACTTCTTAACGGATTCCCCTGTTGAAAAAGCACGCTTCTACACGTTGTAAATGATCTCGACCGTTAAATCTGATATCAGATCGCTCAAATTAGTTTTAAATAATCTTGGTTGTTAATTTAAGTTCGAGCGGTTGAGATTGAAAACTATATGACGCAGTTATTATACTAATTTTGCTTCCTTTAATAACTAACTAACATACGATAAAATTTCACTTCACGGCACGGCAAAAAAGAAAGAGCTTCGCTCGGTGGGCCTTCCTGCGCTGACAAATGCCTCCTTTCTCTTCTCTGAAGTCTACAACAAACAAGTGGGAGAGGCAGGATTCGAACCTACGTAGAAAAACTTCAACAGATTTACAGTCTGTCACTTTTGATGATCTTGAGTCGGAGATAAGACGACTCAAATTCCACATAACAAAATCAACTTTAAATGATCTCGGATAGTTGAGACTAGAACATGGTTGACGAGTTAATGCACCAAATCTATTTTCCTTAATAACACCATTAGTAACATTTTTCTTGTTCTTGAACTATGCAAAATAAAAAGCTTTAGCACACTCAAACTTATCATTAAAAATTCTCACAACATCTCACAAATCAGAAAGAAGAAAAAAAACTTTTAAGCCTATCTAATACTATACACAACAATGAACTCCAAGTAAACTATAGTCAGCGCATTAGTTATATTACATATGCTTTTAAGCATACATAATAATAACTTTCAATTTATGTCTTGAGAACTTGTAGGGTCAATTAATCTCTTATATGGCTGCCAATAATGTGCATTGCAAGTGCCTGTGGCAAGTGATTAAGTGGTCATTTGTTAGGCCAGCTGCCTGCATAAATGAATGAACCACTGTTGGACCAACATATCTAAACCCTCTCTTAATCATGTCTTTGCTTATGCTCTCTGATTTTGATGTCTTCACTGGAATCTTGTGACCAAATTTGTATTGATTTGAGATTGGTTTATGATTCACAAACCCCCAAATGTATTTGTCAAATGAACCAAAGCCTTTCTTAACCTGTAATGGCATAATTTCGAAATAAGTATTAGTAAATACTTTATGGCCATTGAAAACAAATTTTTAAGAAAATTTGTTTTCATCTTGTGGCCTAAACACTTGTACCATTGGTAAGGATAGCTTATATAAACGAAAAAGAGAGATGATAAGAACAACATTTAAGTATAAGAGAGAAAGTTGTTAAAAAATTGTCACAAAATGATTGTATAAATATTGTTTCTCTATACCAACACTCACTAGCTAAGATGTTCTATTGGTTAGAGCACGGATGAGTCAATATAAAGTCGTCATAAGCTCTGACATCCGTACCGTTTACCTTTGTATATAAACCTCTGACTCATTGCAAATACATTTGAGAAAACAGCAATAAAATGTAGAGAAATGCTAGCAACACTCACTTTTCAATACTTTCTCTAGCACTCATTCATTTATTGGATGAAATCATTGTATGTCCCACCACTTTGTTGGGGTTCAATTTTCAAAGTGTAGACCCACAATGATTTAAACCAATAAGAGAGTGTGTATTAGAGAGAGTATTCAAAAGAGAGTGTTGCTAGCATTACTCTAAAATGTATTTACAATAAATCAAAGGCTTATATACAAAGATAATGGATAAAGACGGCAATGCCATAACAACTTTATAGAACTTATCATTGTTTTGTTGATTAGTGAATGTTAACGGCTAATGACAACTTCTCTACATAAGTTTTAGCATAGTTAATGAAAACAACTAAAAACTAATATGAAAACAATTGAATTAATTCTATCATTTACTATATAAATAGCTTATATTCAAGCACTTATATAATAAGCGTTTATGCGATCAATTTAGTTGTTTATGAAGATGCGAGCCTTGTCTTAAAATTAACTGCAATATAATATTACACAAAAGTTACAAAAAATCTGTATTATGTGACAGCTTTGATAAGGTTTAAAATTTAGCATTGATCAATCAACTCATGTGGGGACAGAAACAGAAACTTATAAGCTATTGGAACTAATTTGTCTGCAGCCTTTTTTGTAAATGAGTGAATTAAAAAAAATAAAATAATAGGAAGTGGAAAAAAACAATTAACTATTCTGTTCTTTTCTACTAGAAGTTCTCTCAAACTATTGTTTTTTGAGGACATGATATGAAAAGAATAGAGATCAAGCAGAAAAGAATGATGAAAAGGACACATTTTATTTACCTGTAAAATCTGGTTAGCATTATCAACAACTCCTCTAACTTTACTTATATCAATGCCATATTCTGAACTAATAGACATCATTTGCTTATCAGTCAAATTGGCCACAATTTCTGCATCAAATTCTGAAAATGCAGCCCTGCACATAAATTTAAAATTAGCACTTCCCTAGAGCAAAAAAATTAATGTATGTGCATATGCAATTAAGTATATGAATGAATTTTATCAGAATCAAACCTGAAATCTAGGCGTTTTTTCAAGGTTGAGGTCCAATCAGATCCAACTTGAGCTCCACTTAAAATTAGAAGTTCAAACAACATCCTGAATATGGACAACAACATAATATTTGTTAGTCTTCAATCTTCATTGACAATGTAATCAGTGCATATTTGAATTGAAAGTGAGATTGACAAAATTATGGTAAACCACCGCAATATTGATAAAAGTTCCAATTTTGAGTTTCAACAATATTATAGTGTCACCATGATTTTGCCGAACTATCCATTCAATAAACTCATCCAAACATACACTTAGTTTATGTGTGTTTGTGGAGCATCCACACTTATGATTGAAAACGTGTCTGTCTCTAACATGTGCCTGTGTTCAACACAACACCGATTCATGTAATCATGTTTAATATTTACAAATTATCACCTGTGTCGATGTCTCGGTGTTGTGTTTAGTGTTTAATATTTATGCCAGTGTTAGTGGCAGTGTTTCATAAGGTGTGTGAGAGAGAGGGGGGAAGGGGCTTACTTGTCATCATGAACTGGAACTCCCCATTCTTCATCATGATAAGCAATATAGATAGGATCTATTTATCAAAAGAGACATTAAAGTTAACACATATTGCTTTAAGATAAAACAAAATTGGACTAAGTATCAAAAAGGGTACATATGAATTTTTATTAAAATATGAGTTTAGTTTTTAATTAATTAAACTATCAACAAATCACAATCAATCTTATCTCTGACTTTAGAAGTAATTATAATTAGAGTAGGACATTTTTAATAATCAGACAATTATAATTGATTGACTTTCTAATAATTTTCTTTTAGAATTAAATCTTTAAAATATTTGTAACTACCAATTACCTGAATTGGCTGTGATGAAGCTGCATCTCTTCTCCTCTTGATTAGTAGTCTTTGAATCAAGAGCACTTGAAGGATCAATAGGAAAAACTCTTTCAAATTTAGCAGACTTTGATCTTCCATAATGAGCAATCTTCATTTTCCTTTGTGCTTGCTGAAGTGCCACTTGTTCCCTTCTAACAGCAGCTATGCTTCCTGGTGAATCAGTGATCAAAGAAGAAGAATAACTCAATGAACCTTCAATACCAAAAGACCCTTCTTTAAAACTCTTTGACTTTTTCCTCTCCAAAGTTGGAGTTTTCATTATGTTTTTTGGTATTGAAATCTTTTCACAGCTTAAATTAAGTCCATTATTGTCATTTCCTCTCTTTATAGCTAATGGTCTAGTAGGTGACTTTGGTTTTGGAGAAATTGGTGGTGTCAATGAAGAAGTAGTAGTCTTGTTTGGAAGTGGTAATGGAGAAAGTGATTTTGGTGTTGATTTCTTAATTGAGTTTCTTCTTTCAAGATTTGGAACATGGTTGCATGTTGGTTGAAGTACTGGCCTTCCATTGATTCTAGCAACATGTGGTGTTGTGGAAGATTCTATGCCTACAGTTACTTTAGCCTTGGAGCTACACATGTTTTGTGTTATTAATTGAAAAGTGTATGAGATTTTGAGGAGTAATAGTGTTAAGATTGCAATGAAAAGAGAGAAGAAAATGAGGGAAATGTTGTGAGGGATTGGAGGGAGAGGGAGGAGAGGGATTTGAGGTTTTTATAAAATGTGGGGAAGGTAGGGACAGGTAAGAGGGGAAGTTGTAACATGGGAAGGTGGGGATCTGCCATACAACTTCTTGTGAAGGGCATTACTTTTTGCAAACTAAACCACGAGGGGTGATTCTAATTTTGGACACTTGGCAATGTACCAAAGGTGATGAATGTTATTAAATGTTAATTAATGTACAATTTATTGTATAATTTACACTTGGCAATGCTAATTAATGTATATTTTAATGGGCATTGGTGATTTAGAAATTGACTTTGAAGTAAGTAAAGTTTAATCAATGATTAATGTTTCTGTCAAAGTTCGAACTCGTGTACTTTTAATTAATTCGACTTTCATTAAATTAATTATTTGTATTTAATCACTTTGTTGTTTATGAATGTATAATGGATTTTGGTATTAAATTTAGGTCAAAAACCTCTTTTGATCCTTTAAGTAATTTGACAAAAAATATCGAATTAGTCCTTTCAGTTTTTTAAGCTTCAAATAAGTCTTTTAAAGTTTCAAATAAGTCCTTTATATTGTTAATTTAACGCATCTGTTTGAAGTTTTTAAGTTTTAAATATGTCCGTAAAAGGGTAACAATGTATTAAATTAACAATCTATTTGAAATTTAAAAAACTTAAAGGATTAATCTAGTATTTTTCTTAAACTTAAAGGACAAAAAATGTATTTTTTTTTGAAGGAGGACCAAAAATGTATTTAGCCTTAAATTATTATGAGGTTTTAATTATTGGGGGAGAATCAAGGAAGCTTGAAGGATGATTCGTTGGGTGAGATATTGTGCCATAAATCATGTTTTTCTTGCATTTAACTTTTTCTATTTTGTGTATGTAGTAGATATGTGGCTTCTCAAGGTTATTTTTGTGTGTGCTGGAGTGATGGATAAGAAAGGTGAAAAATGTGAGGAGAAAGATCAATCATTGGGTCCATTCCTTTTATTATCTGTATGGAATCTCATTCTCTTTTTCTTTCTACCCATATTTATGTATGCATGAGTGTGCAAGCATATGGAGGGTAGAAAAAGCACATGAGATCCTTTATGTGCACTATTACACATTGTTGAGCACTGACAACAAAGTATGGTGGTTCTTGGGATTGAAATGGTGGTTTGTAACTTTAACTTATATATGCCGTTGAATTTTACTACAACAGGGAAATTTTTTTTACCACATCAAATCAATATTACTCTTGTCTTTGTCACAAGTCTTCAAATGACTCACTAATAATGAGGAGACTGCTTGAAGTCTTGATTTAGATAATTGAATCCCTTTTTGGTTGATCATACAAGAGCTAAGTCTAAGCTTCTATTTGGATCCGCGATGACCATTTATCCCATTCTTGCGATACAAAGCAATTTTCACCGTGAAAACTGAAAGCTCCAATTCGTAGATTCAATCCTCACTTCAACTTCACCAATTGCACCCCGACTCCAAACTAAGGCGAAGTGCATGTATGCCTGGTGATGATTTTGCAGGAATTACAGAGAGCTGCCGTGATTTTAATAAAAGCTACACTTTAAAACTTCAACTAAATCTCATGCGATTTTGCTAAAATGATTTTCAATTCAAACATGCAATTTGGAACTTTTATTTAATTAATGATCCCAAAATATATGCACTAAAAACAAAAAGGGGAATAGAGCCTAAGACATCTACGTAATAGTCTTGCAGTCTCTACTGCACTGAAAATAAAAGAGGTTGAGATCATGTGAGACTTTTTGTAGTATTGCTATGAAACTTTTGAAAAAGATATTTTTTTTTGTTCTTCAATATATTTTTGTTCTATTTTCTGTTGTATTGGTTCTAGTCCTTTTAAACAAAGTTTCATATGTTTTTCTTTAGTGGTCCTCCTGACTCATAATGAAAGATATGATATTGAGAGTTGATATAAAGAATTTTGGATTACAGGTTGGCTGATTTACTTCTTCATTTGAATACAAAACTTGTTCATGCCTAGCTAGAAGAGTAGGCAATCATAGGTAGATCATTATTTACAATCTTGGATATATGATCTTTATCTCACCAAATCAAGATATCTTGAATTTGCAGCTCCCCAATCTTAAGATTTTCATGTTTATTAAAAGCAAGCAATAAAAATTAAGCATATGTCATTTTTTAAATAAAATAAGATGTATCAAAAGCTGATAACAAAAAGGACCAGCGAAGTGTTCCCGTAAGCTTAACTCAGTTGGTAGAGACATTGCATTATATATGCATGAGCTGGAGTTTGAACCTCAGACACCTCACTTATACTCCTTAAAAAAAATGTCTAACCACTTGACTAGTTGAAAAAAAGGACCAATGGTGTGGAAATAAGATACAATTGTGTCAATTGTGAAATCTAATGTTTCTTTGTTAACTAGGAAAATATGTTTTAATTCATAAAGTTCTGGGGAAAATACTTGCTTGGATAGGCACGCATACAATATTGAGAAAATGTGTAAAGGAAAGATTATTAAATAATATTTATTTTCTAATGAATAAAATAAAATACATTTTTATATGTGTGCCTAATTGATGTGCACAAAGGTATGTGTCCAAGCAAGACTTCCTTAAGTTCCAAGCCCTTTCATCTTGAATGTATCTTTTCAACTCAACAAGGAAAAACGATCAGGTAAATTTTTTAACTTGAGATATTTGTTTAAATAGATCACCAATTGATTCTATAAGTTATAGATGTTCAACAATTTTTATCCAAAATTATCAAATTCTTAAGTAATTTTTAAAATTTAAAACTCTCACACGTTACACTTTTTCATATTCAATTTAATTCTTGTAACTGAAAAAATATGATGGATTTTTTTTTATTTTATTAATCATTTTAGAATTCCAATTCCAATTCTTTACTCGTGTAAACAAAAAAAAATCAATAATTTCAAACACTAAATTCTATCTAAAACCATAAGGATTGGTCTTGTGGTGATAAATTTGAGTAGTATGTGTTTAGTCAAAATGTCATTTACAAAAATAATTACCAAATTTTATTTTTACGTTAGTTTTGTAGAGAGTTTAACGACAAAACTCACACGCTAAGTATAAAGAAGAGAAAGATTTACAAGTTCAAACTTGCATTCTAATATATCAAATATCCCTTCAATTTTTTTTATCATCTTAGTATACTTTTTTTTGAAAGATCATCTTAGTATACTTGTAAACCTCTATCTCTACAATTTTAAACAATAAAATAGATTTTTATTTAATTTTAACCTACAATTATAATTATTATATAATTCGATAGAAGTTAGCAAACCAAAATATCAGTTACTTGAAAGGAAAGGGATAAACTGACAAGAAAGTCAATGTTTGGTATTAGTGACTTGTTTAATGAAGAAAATCAAAATATGGATTTCATCTTTTCTTTTCTTTTCTTTTTGACAGATTCATTGTCCAATTGGTACAGATTCCAATACACCCTACATTTTTTTACTTCCATAGACATCTTGCATTATTTTTAAACTCAGATTCCAGTTTGATTTGTGGTTCACTTACCATAAAGCATTATTTTAAAACAATATTTGGCACTGAAAAGTGAGTATTAACTGTTAAGAAGGAAAATATTTGACAAACTTTAATCAGTTCAGATTCATCGTACACTTTTCATATTAAATATGAATTAAGTTAGTCTCTATATGGATTATACTCGTTACGAATCACATGATCTAAGATGTGAAAATTCATCTCATGTGAGAAATAAACTTGAGAGCTTGATAGAAAGGAATTCATTCATATTGTAACATTGATTAAAAATCAGTAAATGAGTACTTGAGATGCTCCATAAATAGAGCTTGTTTGAAATTAACAAACTAATCATCTATTACCAAACTCGGAATAACTAAAATTTTAACTAACTTTATATTATAAACAGAGCTTGATTGAAATTAACAAACTAATCATCTTTTTTTTCTTGTTCAAGTAACCTAGTGGATAGAGCTCACACAATTTAATTGTGGAGAAGTGGAGTGTCCGGGTTCGAATCCCGGACCCTGCATACAATATACAATATTCTTATTGAGTTAGGCTCACGGGATAACAAACTAATCATCTAATAACAAACTCGGACTAACTAAAATTTTAACTAACTTTATATTATATTTAATAATAATAATATTTCTATTTTCAAAAAATAAAATAATATCTCTAACAATATTCCCAAAAATTATTAATTTAACTCAAGCGAAATAATATGAATTAAAAATAAAAATAATGGGGAATAGGAACCATTAAAAAGTTAAGTGTATTTAAATTTCAATTTCTATTTAACCTCAGTTAATATTTATGAGTTTCGGATCTAATCGATGTGAATTCAAAATTACATTTTGGGGGTTTGGTGTTGCATTTGGCAAGGAAGAAAAGCCACTGATTGGTATTTCCCACTTTGGTGGTTTTGTTTCATACTCCAAAGCCACTCACTACACGTGTTTGTGTTTTTGCCTCAATCAAAATTCAATTGTGGAGCTTTTTGATCAGTGCTGATTTCTCATTCTGCTGTGATCATTTTCAGTGCTGCTATTACGCTGGCCTCCGTTCAATTTCCTACTGACATCTATTTCTTCTTTCTAATTTTGGATTCAGTTGCTGCCATGCCATTCGACTGGCAGGCTGAGCTTACACACTAGTTCTAAACAAGGGCGATAAACCTTACACGGCAAATGACATTCAGCTGAAACTCCAGAAGCAATGGAAGACGGCAGGGACCTGGAGATGTTGTCGTTAGGGAGGGGATACTATGAATTTTCTTCCGCCTCTGAGACTGATTTAAGATCTGTTTGAGCGGTGGGACCGGTGAATTTGAAACCGGGTGTATTACGTTTGTTTGAATGGACCAATGATTTTAATATGCACACTCAACGTAGTACTCATGTTCAAGTGTGGATTCGATTGTTGGAACTACCTCAGGAGTATTGGATGGAAAGGACACTCCGTGAAATTACTAGTGTTGTAGGCACCCCACTTCTTATTAATAATGCGACGTCCAAACACATTTTTGGTCATTATGCAAGAGTATTGGTGGACATGGATTTTTCTCGCAAACTTTTCAATGAAATTGTGGTGGAAATGGAGGGTTATGCTTTTACCGTGGAGGTGGCTTATGAGCGTTTGCCGGATTTTTGCACGCATTGTCAAAACATAGGTCATGATGTTATAACTTGTAGGTGGTTATATCCCCGGAAGGACAACAACGTAGCTAAGGAAAAGGTTGTCCAGGGAAAGAATGAAACAAATTTCTTCCAAGAGGCTCGAGTGGGTACCTCTTAAAGATAATTCTTCTGGTAGAGGTTCCTCTGCAGCCTTTCAAGATCCGCAACAAAACCCGACACTGGTAGTAGTGGAGATGCAAGTGGTGACCCCTATTGTATCTCCGTAGCCGCAACAACAAGCACTTGACATGGTAGTACCCGTGCAAAACAATCACACAATCGTGGCTTCAACTTCATCTGAATTAGAGGCCAATCCGTAAGAACATGATGTCGTAATTCAGCTAAAGTAGAAGGAAACATTGCACAACATAATTCCATGCCGACAGAAACATCTTCGGAAACTCAGGTAATCTGTTTGGTTGATGTACCTCATAATTATTTCAATATGCAACTCATTAATGTTACATATGAAGTGGTTCGAAATGACCTTGGGGCTGAGCAGGAACCTATTTTATCCCCCGTCACATAAACAATTTTAGATGTCAGTAGTATTGTTGTTGCACCTGACGCAACTGTTGATCATACGTTACAGACAAAAATGGATTTTATGAAGACTTTGTTGGCCAAGGCTGCTGAGAATGAAATGCCTTTTTTGCCGGTTATATCAAAGTCACAGAGGAAGAAAGCGAACAAGGCTTCTTATCAAACCAACTAGTCGAGATACCCGTGCTACAACACGGGTAGCGCGGCTTCGCCGTGCAGTACGGCGCGGCTTCGCCACGCTTATCGACAGGGTACGTTGGAAAAGTAAATATTTTTTTGTGCATGGTGAAAAATGAGTTGTATTTAAATGAGAGTATTCATATTTATATATCAGTAGTAATAATTTAAAAGAAAAGGCAATATAAATTTGTTGTAAGAAGTACATAGCAAAATATTTCATAGTCAAAGTTACATCATAAATATAGTAATAAGAATAGTAGACTTTTTAGTATCGTCTAGTTAATCTAAATGCAATAACAATGTTTTTTGCCATCACAGAGTCACACTTGAATTCTAGAAGAGTGTCAGGAGCAAGTCAATTACATGAGCAAAATCTTCTCCATCCACTTCCAATTATAACAGTTTTGGTATTTGTTTGTGGATCATTTATGAATAGCAATTTACATATTGTGACGTTGTTAGATGTTCCACATAATCTAAGATATTCGTGGTTTTTAACTTGTAAAAAGTTGCCAAGATCAGTTGGTAAAATCTGCAACACCAATTAAATGATATAAAATAGTGAAATATTTATAGAGTATATTAAAATGGAAATTGTAATAAGTAATATTACAAAAGTAAATATAAATATAAAAAGGCTTACAAATTTTGAACTAATTATTGAATTTTCTGGAACTGTGAGTTGAAATGTTAGATCTCGAGTAATGCAAGTAGTCAATCTATGGTAACGTGGATATTCATTCTTTGGTGTAGAACCATTGAATATTTTGATTTGGAATACACTGTCACCTAAATATGTGAAAGACATAAGTGGATTCATTGTGATATGATAAAAATCTCTAAATTGATGCCAACCGGTAGTAAGAATTGGTGTAGTGAGGATTTTGTTAAATTCAACTTGATGACAATTGCCAATACCATCTTGTAGCATCCATTGTTCTTCTAGTTCATCGAAATATTCTGCAACAAAAAGTGGATCTAATTCGCAAATAATCTGGAAAATAAAATAAAGTACGTTAGTGGTCTAGCATGTAAATAAAAGTCATGAAAGAGTTATTGAGAAAATTTATTAAGTTATGTTAGTAATACTTTTGTGCAAACAACTAAGAAAGAAGGTCTATTGGATTCAATTGTCATCAATGGAGCTCTGCTGGTCTTCCCTCTTCTTTGATTTGATGGTAGTTCACTGATAGAGGAAGCACTGGACTCCATTGTTAGTGGATTGTAAGGAAAATGTTTATAACAATGTGAATGAAAAATATGATAATGAGATAAGTGAGTTGGTTTTTGATGGAAGGTCTATTTATAAGAAGGAAGTAGAGATAAGTTAACCTGTATAGTTTGAATAAAGATGTAAAATATATTAATTTTTAAGTTTTATTAAGATTCCTAGTGATTCCTGACATGATTTTACCATTCAATAGTTTGCTTGTGATATATAATTTGTAAAAGATTCCTTTTATTGAGTAGACCTTACATTGAGTGCTTCTTTTAAGAAGCATGGACATTATGTAATATTATATGCTTTGGTTTTTTATAATTAGTACCAAGGTAAAAAAACAGTTTGAAATTTGGATATTATATGTCACGGAAAAAAAATACATTCATTTCACTAACAGAAACTTTCATTAACTACTACATTATAAAGTGACACTTATAGTTCATGACACGAATAGTTAAATTACATAGGAAATTACACAGTAATTACGTTCAAATACAAATATAAAAGGTCTAGTTAACACAAGATCATTACATAATTGTTAATTTATTTAATAAAAGCACATAAGAAACATATAAGTTTCACTGAGTAGGATTTGAAGTAGACCCTGATCCATGGATAAACAGTTGATAAACATGACACATCTGATGAACACTTTTTGTAGTAAATTTGAATCGGATGATTCATGGCTGGAAATTATTTGCTCGGCAAAATTTGTCCAGTCTATTCCCAATTCAACAGTTCATTTTTTATTGTTTCGAAGAAGGACCTGAAACACTTCAAATTATCCTTGATCATGGCAGCAAGCAAGCATCTCATAGTAGTAAGAGATAAGTTAGATATAAGATGACAAAATAAGACTGTTTGTATTCATAACAATTGAAAGTATGATTGTAGCTTTGCAGGTTTTGTTGGATAAAATAATATTGTTTGTTTTTAAAGCAATGAAAATTAGCATTGTAGCTATGCAGGGGTTGTTGGATAGCATTGTAGTAAGAGTTGTAGTAATATTAAATATCATAGCAACATGTGGAAAAAGACTCCTTTTCATCAAAGAAGTAATGATATAAATAGTACATGATACATATAATTGTTTGATTTAGTCATTTATAAGATAAGCAATATCTTGAATACTACTACACACATCAAAATTTGATATGTAATCAAAATAGGAACAATTTCCAAGTTATCATATTGTTGCAGTAATGTAGATGTTAACTTGGATTTTGTTCCTATAAATGTGTGCAAAAAAATTCCAACTCATCATGTGTCCTGCGCCTACATGAAAATGAAAGCAATTCTAATCAATTTCAGAAGTGAATTTTGAAAAAATAATCTGATTAGAAACCAAAATAAATTCTAATTACTTACATTATAGGTTTTCAAATACATCCTTGTAGACCACATTCATGGTAGTTGATAGCTCCAATTTATTAGCATCGTGGATCAGTATTTTTAAACCTGCCTTGCTCTTAACTCTGGACATAGGTACATAAAGCTGACCATGACTAAACACAGCCCTAGGAAGATATAAACCAACACTATCCAGGGACTGACCTTGAGATTTGTTAATAGTCATTGCATATGATACTATAATTGGGAACTGTCTTCTTGTAAGCTTAAATGGCCAGGGTGATTGAGAAGGAGACATGTCCAACCTTGGAATGTAAGTCATATTGCCTATGTTCTTTCCTGAGATAATTTTTTGCTTCAAGGACATGCTCAGCCATTCTAGTAATGATCAATCTAGTCCCATTACAAAGTCCTTCAGATTGGTCTCTATTTCTGAGAAGCATAATAGGAGTTCCTACTTTTAACTTAATTCTGTGGTTGGGTAGACCAGAAGTTCTAAGGGAACTAAGAAATTCTGGAGTTAGAAATTGAAATGATTCACATTCATCATTAATTTCTGATCTGTCAACAGTATCACAACTTAAATATTCTCGTTCTTCGCCTATTTAAAAACATACGACAAAATTGTAAGTTACATTGAATCATTATATAAACAGTAGTGTTTAATAAATTGGATTGAACATTACCTTCAATCAATGACAGTATATACTCGTTAATTTCATCAACAACCTCAATTGTGGAAGCAAGAATTGCTCTTGATTGTAAATATTCAGGATTGTTGTAGTCATTGAAGAAATCTGGATAAGTACTCTCAAATATAGCTTGTATAGGATTCTCATCTGGTATATCAATCTCAACATTTCCATCATTTGGTTACGATAACTTTCCTTCACCAACTTTCAGAAGCCATTCTGAAAAATCCTTCAACTCTTGAGAATTTGGAGACATTGGATTTTGTTGTAGACGCATATTCTTGGTGAGTGTTAGAACTTCACATGAATCCCATATGTAAGAAGAATTAATTGATGCATGGACAATGTCTGAACGATTACCTCCGGGTATCACAGGTAAAATTTGTCTGAAATCACCTCCAAAGACTATAACTTTTCCACCAAAAATTTGATCATTGGACAAAATGTCTCTGAGTGTTCTATCTAGAGCTTCAAAACAGAATTTGTGAGCCATGGGTGCTTCGCCCCATATGATCAATTTGGTTAGCTTTAGAAGTTGTGCAAGTTCACTTACACCCTCAATATTACACATGGAGTTTTCAAGAGCCGGGACCGGTATTTTGACTTTGAATGTGCTGTCCTTCCTCCAGGTAACAATAGAGATGCTATACCACTTGTAGCCACTGTCAAAATAATTTGGCAATGACTTCTTAAAGATGCAGCTAAAGTTCACCACATAAAAGTTTTACTAGTACCACCATAACCATGCAAGAAAAATACACCGCCTTTTTGCCTACTAACAGATGACATGATTTTGTCGTAAATTGAACGCTGTTCAGCTATATGATATTATTTTTGTGAGTCTGCAGCAGTAATATATATGATTCTATAGTATAAAAGTAAACTATTTGTACCTGTTAAAGATCTGAATAACTGTTGAAATTCTACAGCTAAAGCATCCACATTGTAATTGAGTTCATCATATATAAGTCTGTTACCAAGTTGTTCGACAACATACCCTGATGGATATGGAAAACCCTTAAAATCCTTCAATGTTCTTCTGTTTCTTTCCATGTGCCTTTCAATCTGAATTAATGTTAAATTCTTGATCTGTTCGTCATTGAGTTGTAGACCTGAATCATATTAAATAGTAAGGTCAATTACTCGAGGAAACCATAGGTAAGTATTTGAAGACATTAAAAAAATGATCGAGATGAAGTACAAAAACACATACCTGGATTGTTTGCCAACCTTCTTTGTTCATAAAGAATACCATCACTCAAATACTGCCAAGTATTTTACCAAACATGTGTCGGTCTATGCATATAGCTTGTTATCAAAAGAGTCACAAATAACAGTCTTAGGAAATATCCAGAACCCCACACATGGGCTTCTTTAATTGCAGCAATGTATTCTTTGTCATCCATCAAAAAACCACTTGCAAAACATGCTTCCCTAAATGAGTCATATACGACATTGTTGACTATTCTCATGTCCTCATAAGATGTTGGTCCTTTGACTCTTGTTAACATCATTCTTAAGTAGTATAACTCTCCTGTGGTTGGTGGTACCCAAATTAACCTTCCTATAGTAAAACCACTCTTTCTTGGTTTCCAAGTACGTTTAGCTTTGACATAAACAAACTTAGATACAAAGTTTGCATATGTAAGTGTTTTAGCTTCACTGTACTCGGAATTGCATTGCATCCATGATGTAAACATAGACTCAGTAACAGAAGGTTTAAGCATTACATCATCAATATGTTCATAATCATTGAAATAAACCGAATTTTCACC
>Ga0315914_1004811_pt1 | contig 19980 bp, 9 predicted proteins | sample MpolenodulesMG_FD_203920 | JGI IMG/M metagenome (GOLD analysis project Ga0315914, IMG submission 203920) | Medicago polymorpha root nodule microbial communities from Los Angeles, California, United States - elongated nodules | ecosystem: Host-associated > Plants > Roots > Nodule | place: USA... | reverse complement strand
TTATCAGATGGCAACAAGTCTGAATTCCATTTTGGAAAAGAGATATTGCATGATTGGGAAAAAAGAGGACCTTAATCCAACCAATCATCAGTATGAATAGCGGTATAATAAGTGCTTCTAATTTTAAGTAATCAGATTCATGATTAAATGAAACAACAAAATACATTAGAAGATAATCTCAAAGCACCAGAAACGGGAATAGAAAATATAGAAAAATATCACAGGGTCAACCATGAGTCAAATAGAAATTTTGAAAATAAATGTTGAAAAAAAAATTAAGGAAAAATATTGAGAAAAAAATTTGGAAAAAAAAAAGGGAAATGGGGCCGATTTTAGGCCCCCTTAATATGTAGGGCTTAATATTTTGGGGCTTATAAAAAAAATGTTCATTCACTTGAAATATTTTAGGCCCCGATGTCAATAGAGTTGGGGCCTAAATTGTCAAGACCCTATAAATTGACAGCTCTAGATGAAACAATAACATGGGATGAGAGACCACGTAGAATTAAAAAATGTAACTATGATCAGCTTGCTAGTTTGTCTCTAAAAATAGACTCCGTATTTATTCAAGTACAACATGCAACAAGTAATCTTGAAATGATTGGAGATATTATGTCTAAGCTAAGGATGCTCTAAACAGTTCGCTCAAGTCAACCAAGGTCATGCTTTTGTCAAAAACAAAAAATATATATATATCAAGAAGGCCAATAATTTTTTTTTAGCCTCGTTGCCACTTTGACTTCCATCCAAAAAAGATGGTTAAGCAACAAAATAAAATGTTTTTCATAAGTGAAAAAAAAATTAGAAGTGTCGTCTGAAGGCTGGTCTACTAAAATAAATGGATGATTAAGCATTTTTTAGTCAACTTATTTAGACATTTTATATTTTTTTCTTTCAATGTTTTTCGACATTTTTTTTTGTATTTCTCAAGCTGAAAAGAAGTGTTATAAATATCTACTAGCTTGCAGGAGGCTATTAGAGATGTAAAGTTAATTAGATTAACTAGGAGTTAGTTAGTTTGACTGACTAAATAAGTATTAATGTACCACTTGATGTAACAATTATCTTATAATCAATATTATTTCCATTTCACTTTTTTATACTTTTTTCACAATACGAATTCTATCAAAGATTGTAAGAGCAACTCCAACGGTAGTATTTCAATCCTGTCCACCAACGTGGAGTAACGAAACATGCGTTCTTTTTAGGCATGGCAACAAAATCCGTGCTCATAGGTACCTGCCCAAACCAACTCCGATTTGACGGGTTTTTCCTGATTTGACTGGGTTTGGGTATGGGTTTGGGTTTTCCCCGATTTCAATATACGGGTATGGGACGGGTAACGGGGATATATGTACCCACCCCGAACCCATACCCAAACCCTACTCGAATGTAAAAATGTCATATTTTTGTTTTTGTTGAAGAGGTTGATAATGACATGTCATGTTATTTGGTTTGATAATTGTCATAATATAAAGAACTTTCATTGATAGTTAAAGGAGCGACCGAACTATTCGGTAAGTAAATGTTAAAAAGGACGCAAATTGTAGGATAATGCACTACAATATTGTCATTGAAGCTTAAAAAAACTTTTTTTTTATCAAAAAAATTTATTCACTGTGGGGACGGGGATGGGGCAGAAATACCCGAACCCATTGGGGACGGGGATGGGATTCAATTTCTCATCCCCGTTGGGTATGGGTAGGGTAACGGGTAAGTAAATGGGATTAGGGGATGGGGACGGGGATGACAAAACCGGTTCCCACCCCGCCCCATTGCCATGCCTAGTTCTTTTGCAACAAATACAACTGCAGTCCGCCAGGTTGGTGCAACTGTTGCTACAAAAACGCACGACATTTTGATGAAACTTTGATTTTTTAGCGGTGGCAGGGGTTCAAACACAAAACCTTACATATATTATGTATTGTCCATGCCAACTGAGCTAAACTCACGAAGATAATGAAACTTTGATTAAAAAAACAATATATCTCCCTCTTTTCTTTTTTCACTTAATATTTGCTACCATTATAATTATAAAAGCTTGGAGCATATATATACATCTTTTAACATTTTTTAATGAAAAGTTACAACATAAAAATATCACACTCCATTTCTGTCATAAGCATTTAAATTCTATTTTATTTTCCTGTTAATATTAATTTAAAATAATTAAGTTGATATTTTAAATTGTGTTAAAATTGAATATGAATATAATAATAATATATAAGGCAAAGTTGTGGGACCTAATGTGAGTTCTTTAGAGTTCACCGTTGGAGTTTAAAATGAGTGAGTTGTTTCAAGATTATGTATTACAATGAGACCCACAAAATAACAATTTGTAGAGATCACCATTGGACGTACTCTAATATAATTCACCTTTGGATGTGCTCTAAGAACAACTATCAATGACCTAAAATGACTATCCATGAAAGTTAGAAAGATTAATATTGTCCTGAAAATGACTATCCATGTTACAAACATGTTCAAAATTTGTGTTGATACAGTTCGGATTATATAATCCTAACTGTTTTTTTCCTTGAAAAACGGTGTTTAGGGGATGTTCGGATTCTATAATCCGAAAAATTCAAGTAACGCGTCCTATTTTTTGAGTTTTTCGGATTATAAAATCCGAATTGGTGAAAAACTCATTTTTTTCATCCCGTAACAAAGGAAAAACTCAATTCGAATTTTAAAATCCAAAAATCTCAAAGGCATTTTCGAAGGAAAAACCAGGGCGCGTGAGAAATTGATAGGGTGGAAAAAGTAATAGTAAAAAAAATACATTTGGGTTTTTTCTTTTTAACAATAGCATTTGGGCTTTAACTTTCAAAAACGATCATTATTTTTTCATTTAAAACAAAAAGAAAATGCTCAAAAAAAAATAAAATTGAAGTAGATAATTGGAGATGGTCGCTTAATTATAAGGGTCCGTTTGGATTGGCTTATTTTGAGCTTATGTAGGCTTATCTACTCCCATAAGCTTTTTTAAAGGTGTTTGGGTAATTAAATAAAAATAGCTTATCATAGTTTCATAAGCTGCTTATGCCATATTTTAATAAGCCTAAATTTTCAGCTTAAGCTTAACAAGGAGCTTATGAATTTATGTAACCTCCTTCGATTCTCTCCGGAACCACTTTTTCAAAACATATATTTTAATTATAATGTTAGTTATCTTTGGCGGTGCATGAGTAACAAAATTGCTATATACTTATCTTACTAAATTAACACACATAACAAAGTTTTTTTTTTTAAGAAAGATTTTTATTATTTTTTTGTTACGTAACAAAATGAAACTGAATATTAATATTTTTCTTATATGAATATTTTTTTTTACGTAACTATATACTTTTTTTGACAAGACGTAACTATATACTTATCTAATGTTAATTTTGTCTTATATGAATATTGATTTTTTTTTTAGGAGGAATATTGATTATACTATATATAATTATAATTAATATATTATAATATTGTTTACATCTTGATAATTGTGGTTCGATTTTTTTGTTAAATTAAAAATATTTAAAATTTCGATAATTGCTTATCTAATGTCACATCCAAACACATCAATTTATGTAAGTACTTTTTAGTGTACATATCCAAACATAAATAGATTATCAAGTATAAGAGTTTATGATGTAAGCTCTAATGTTATAAGCCCTAATGCTATAAGCATCTATATAAATTGTTTATCCAAACGGGGCCTAAGTGTACATAGATAAGTAATGAATAAGCTTATTTGGGTAGCACGCTTAAGTCTAAGAGATTTATTTTTTTTATTTGACAAAGTTGATTAATTTGGTTTTTTTTCATCGGTCAGAATTTTTTTCTTTGAAGCTCGTGGGACTTGAAAATTATATCATGGATATATGTTCTTGTGATTTTATTTTTAAATTTAGATGGGATTAGTGATTTTCCAGAAAGTTGTTGAAAACTATAAAACATAATGCTTATCCAATGATATATTTAATTTTGAAACTAGCATTACTATTACCTGTGGCGACTGCAACTCTCTAAAGGAATTCCTTGATGTGAATTTTGTGAAAGATCAAATAAAAAACCTCTCTAGGAGATGAATTTTTATTGATTAATTTGTAATATACATAGAGAATGATATATTTAATAGCGTTGAAACTTGAAAATAAAATAAAAAACCTCATAACACTTTAAAAACATCAAGACATATGAATAGAGTAATTATAATTCTTTGATATTAAGGGTGTCTTTGTTTTTTGAATATACAATGATATAATTTTTTACTTAATGATAATGATGTCACCATTTCACCGGTTTTCAATTTATATACTTTTGTTTTAATGTTCATGGTAAATAATTTTGACCCCACTTATTGATCACACAAGTTGGTCGATGAAACAAAGCTTCGTAAGGTTGGAATTTTAGCTGAGTTATTTATTATGCGGCCTACATTTGAATTTATGTATATAGTCAGCTCTGTGTAATGTAACTAACTATTTTGGCTTGTACTCTTTGAGATTTTATGATATTTCGTAATTTGATTTATGTTATACCGCAATTTTACAATGTTTTTAAAATGAAAAATAATCCAAATGTTCTATGCTTGTGAATGTTTTTAAATATTTTCGGGTAGAGGGTGTCACATTATACTCCCAACCATTTTAGAGTGAATGAATGAATGATACACTTTAGTCATCCATTTTAGAGTACTCCATTGTCCACACTCTTAACCACGAATAAAATACATACAGTAAAAGGTAAAACTCAAAATGGTGAGTTTAAGCTATAAAGATCTCAATGGATAGTGTTTGTGACTCGTGAGTGAGTTCAATTTATAGTCCACGGAAAATTAGGTGGTATATTTGGTAAGTAAAACTTTTTTTTTGGTTGAAGTTTTTTTTGTAAGTAAAACTTAGTTAAAAAGTGCAAAAATATTATATTTGCCGAGGCGCGGGTTTAAATATGTAATTTCTATTTTTTTAGCAGTTTTTTTTTAGGAAATATTTCTTAGCAGTTAGTGTGTGAGTTTTGTCATTAGGCTCATATGAACCAAAAAATTAAAAGAAAATTAGGTTGCAATTGTAATTTTTTAGAGAAACTAGTTCATACAGTGGACAACCCTTCATAAAGAAAATCTCTGTAACTTTTATTTGATTTAAGCTTTAAGATCGATGTACCCAGTGGTACTAATTCTAACCCACCAAAATGAAAGGACAATTACATATTTACTTAGATGTGATTTCATTATAGAGAGGAATTTTTTTGGTTTGAAGTTTCTCTCATTTATAACCTTCTTACTTTGGAGTTGTATCATCTCCCATGATCTATGTGACAATAGAATGCTTAAAAATAAGTTACATTGCATTTACTATAGTGATCTCATGTCTTCCAGATGAAACCTCTACAACATTCTCATCATGCACCTTGACCGTATACATTGGTACATCTTCTGTTAATGTCACATCATGTTGTTGAATAACAAGTATTGATGACACCATCTTGCTTCCTGTTGAGGATGTTAGAATGTCTCCTATGGGACCTAACTCTGCATGTTCAGCTCTCCTATCTGCTAGTTCTGCCACCATAATCGACGGAAACCGACCCTTCCCAACAACTATGAGATCGTAATCTGCGTTTTCCCCTAATGTTATCACCTCCTCCACAATGTTGGCACCACCCTTCTCGATATACTTCACTGTTTCACCACACTTGCTTCGAAACTCCTCCATTGCCTTTTCATCCAACTCCTGCAATTAATTAACAACATATATGATGACTAGCTAGACATAAGTAAGCAAGCTGATTCTTTTTGAAATGAAGAATCTCTGAAATATCTGGTAAGTTATATAAATATGCACAAGAATAAATTAAAGTTCACTTAAACATATGAGTGTAATGTTAATACATTGTAAGTGTAACAAATTTTACAAGATGTATATCAATCACTCGTGTATGTACTTTAGAATTAGTTACGAATAAAGTCAAATATTTTCAATGATCAAACTACTGTGATTAATTGATTTGTAAAAAATATTTATATTGGCGAGGTATATAACTTAAATCATAAAAATATTTAGTCTAAAACTAAGGCAGTGATTTGTTTTTACTCTAATTTCTGAAAATGTGTCAAAAGTAGTCCTCCTAGCCAACTTTGGACTGATAAGCTATAATTTCCTCAATTAAAGCTAAAAACATATTTAACCCTAAATTTATTTGGAGCATTACCTGTTCTATTTGTCTGTTCATTTTTGCGACTGAGAAGCTATAACTTTCGTCGGTATTTTGGTCAAGTGATTGGAGTAAAACTATATTATTACCGATCATCCCATTTTGCTTAACGAACCTTACAACGGTCACTGCAACAGCCTGATTCTCAGCCATTTTCTTTCCCAACTCTAGAGCCTCGCGATCATCAGGCCCGCCAAAAAACACAATGCATATTCTTTGGGCTATATTTCCATCTAAGCCCAAATTCTTCGACCCAAGCCCATACCCTCTATCCACAAGTACACCCACAGAGCAAGGAGCATTCTTTAGTACCCTTTTGTTCACACCTATCCACTCATTTCCAGCATTCTCCGACACTGCATGGAACTCATTGTCATTTTCATCGTCAACTTTTTCCATCCTCCAATGTTTGTGGAAGGGTAATATGATCAATGTCACTCTCTTTTCGTTTGCTATGTGGCATATATCCTCATGCATTGTGGAAAGAGAAGATATTGCTGTAGTGGACTGGATTATGACCTTACCCAATTGGCTAGAGGCCTGATGAAAAGCCCCAACAATACGGTTATGCCATTCTTCACGATTGAACCGGTTGAAGAAAGGAAAACCGTTTTTACGAGCGCGATGAACCATGATAATGGAAGATGAACGTTCCGTGAGCTCAACAAGCTGCATGATGAAGAGTTTGAGGAGGGAATTTTTTGTGCTACGAGTTGATTCAATGAGGTTGATGATAGATGGAATGTTGGTTGAACCGTGGATGCAAGCTAGGATTCGTAGCTCATCTACGGCATTTTTGTCTTTAGGGTTTGAGGACATGTCACCTAGCTTGCGAATTGTCTTGGTTGTGATTCCACGAGCTGGTTTGTAGATTGCCATTACTAATGGGGTTGTGATGAAGGTGGTGAACAGAGCCATAAGTACCATGATTGCAAATATTTCGTCATTCAAAACCTGTAATTAAATTTAGTTAAAAAACATGTAGTTGTAATATAAAGTAAATTTTTTGGTTAAGTGTTCATTTGCCGATACATGTATTTTCTCTTAAATAAGTATATCATTCGGTCACTATTATAAACAAAAATCAATATTTTAGATTCATTCAATTAATAATATATATAATCTTTATTATAGACTATATACATCATTTAATAAATGAATCTAAAATGTTAATTTTTGATTATAATAGTGACCAGAGGATGTATTGTCTATATATCGTGTATACAACCTTAGATTATATTTTTATTATTTAGACTTTAATTATCTAAGATGCATTTTCCCAAAAAAAAATACACCATAGGCTAAGTTAGCTATAATTGCTATTAAATAAAAAATAAAAAATTAGCAATAATTTGACACCAGGCCAAATGTTTATTCCCTACATAGGCTTTTACATTTATTTTTTTGAGAAAAAATCTTTTACATTTTTTGAAAAAGTTTCTTTTATATAGAATGATAAACTAATGCTTATGATTAATATATTTTTAATTTTAAGAATATTATAATAACATAGATTATATTTGAAGAATTCATATAAACCCTCACAAACCCCCTAAAATTCTTCCCTAAAAAAAAAAAACCCTAAAACTCTCCTCCAATACAATTGTTTAGTTCCTCCAAATGAGGAAAGTTTTATATTTTGAAGAAAAATAAACTCCCCAAAACTCTCTCCTCCAAATGTCATATATTTCTTCCACTTATTCCTACCTTTTTTTCAAACTCTCCCTTCCCTTCTCCTCTAAACTCGCAAACAAAGCCTAGGAGTACTATAGTAGTCAAGTTGCCCAGCCAAATTATAAAAGAAAGTCAACTCCAATTATTTTGCGAATGAAAGACAAGAAGACAATGTTAGATTGAGAAAGACTTATCAAAAAGCCACATAGGTATAGCCTAATTAATACTTCATGTCAATATTTTTTAGTAGTGCTACCAAGTCTAAACGTTAGGCCAATCGAATGGCATTTCATTGCACATGTTTTTATGATGAAGCATTTAATTGCACATGTTAACACTGAGGCTAGGAAAGTGGTGGGAAATGGGAAGAACTCATGGCACAGCCTAAAAATAAGGATAACTCTATTTTGGAAAACTCTACGGTCTTCACCTTAGGGTTCCTTTGTAGACTAAAATAATAATAATTATCTATTTTGTATAGTTCTTGAAGTCACTTTTATTTTTTTTCCATTTATTGTGAATATTAGAACTAAATACTTAGGATAGAAACTGTAATAATTGATAAAAAATCATTATTTAACATGTAAAATACTATCCTTAAAAAAAAACATATAACTTTCTAAAGTTTTTTTATTATAGAAAAAATAAAATGAAAAATTATTTAAAAGTGATTCAAGATTCACAAAAAATTGTAGTTAATTTTAATTTAGTTAATTCTTAGACTCTCAATAAAAAATTGTCCAAAGAAAATCTTTTTTAAAACAAAATTGAAGACCACATCTCCCATTTTTTATGACGGGACCATATTCGCTCTTATACATTAATTCCTCCTCTGGTCACAAATATAAACAATAAAAGAGTCATGTATGGTGTTTCCAATATAAGCAAATCAATCTACTATTTTCACTACAAAAATTCCCCAAATTACTAACCAATTCAAAATTGCATTACTGACGGTCTAAACCCTCAATAATATAAAAAAAAACCTCAATAACGTAACTGGCGGAATAATCCCTCAATAATTCAAAAAGTTACATTAGCGACGGATAAATCCGCCAGTATTGATAATGACCAATATATCTTACATTAGTGGCGGATTTTTTCTGCCAATAATGATGATGCACATGACATTGAATTACCGACAGATTTTAATCTGCCAGTAATGTGATGATAGATTAAAAAATCTGTCAGTACCCCCTTTATTTCCGTCGGTACCCCTTGTAATTAAAAAAACAAATAAGAAATTTAAAACAAACATAAACTTCCGTCAGTACCACTCATAGAAGACTCGTAAAACACACGGACTTGGCTTTCTACAGAAAAAACACAGATCAAGTTTTCCGTTCATTTGATTTCAGAAGGGGTTTTTGCTTCGTCTCAATCGTTTCCCTTAATCTTGTTTGTTGTTCAATTATTCCTCTCTCGTTTGCTCAGTCGTTTTCGTTTTCCCTTCATCTAGGTTTGGTCATTTGTTCCTCTCACTAATAGTCAGTTGTCTATTACCCGAGGAAGAAGGGGTAAAGGGAAGAAGAATGAAGGTTTGGAGCTTGGTGAACCCATGTACTTCATCAAAATCTTGAGGGATTTCTACTAATTGAGGTGAGTTTCTCAGATTAGGTTCTAATTATAATAAAAGGGAACTGAAATTAACAATTAGAAATTGACATGCAATAGAATGAGAATTGAAACCCTAATTCATTTTCCCTGTTAGTTGTTGTGTTCCTACATGTGTGGATTTTCCCTTTTTGTTGTTATGTTCTTACATGTGTGAATTTGATAAATTAGGCTTAAAATCTTTATGTGAGATTAATGGGTATTGTGAGTAGTATGAGAAAATTAGGTTTTAACAAAATTATCATGCTAAATTAGCTTATTTGTGTTGCAACAAGTAGTTACAGAGTTATGATGATGTTGTGTGTTGCTACTTTACTCCTAATTGACATGTATTTACTAGTTTGAAGTTGAACAAGGTGTGCTTATATAGACCCACTTGAGTTGGAGATAGAACCAAACACAACATATAATTTTCTGGGTTCTCTCATAACTCATGTTACTTGGTGACATTTGTATTGATTTTGGCACTGATATATTTCATAAAGGTTTTTGTGATCAGTTTATGATGGTTCAAACGCAGCCTGAGCATATTGAATCAAGACTTTGAAAACACGAAAATAATAAAAAGCAGACCTCAATCAACGCAGGTTCTCTCAAGTAGAACTCTTGAACATTAAATGAACCTGCTAGGATTAGGTAAACTAGTTATAAGGTTCTCTTTGAATAGGTTAGGACTCACAGGTTTTCTCAGGTAGAATCTTCCCGACACGGAAAGACTGCAGTCTCACTGCATTATTGATTTTTTTCAATTTGATTATGTTATGGTGATTGACTCTAATTTTCTTCATTTATTTTGAATGTGTCACTAAAAGCTGTGAGTGTTTGAATTGTTCAATTTATGTACACATGAATTGCATTTCTGATATTGTGGATTGGAGCTGCTAAGCCAATTAATGAGTTCAATCATACCAGGAAAAAGTAAAATTTTGGGGTTGATTGAAACTCTGTATATTAATTTCTTGTTTCACTTTTTTGTTTTCCAGAAGCTTTGATAAGATGTTAATTGACATTTAAAGCTCAAGCAACATTTAACGCTCAAGAAGAGTTGAAGCACTTGATTTGCTACACATTGAGAGGCGAGAATTTTCAAGGATTTTGGGTTAGGAGGGAGACCAAGATTGAATTTGCCGAATATTATGATAATTAGCTTATTCTGTTAGTTTTTTAGTTTGTACGAATATTATTGAAATATTTATGATTTTGTACGAAAATTATTTATTTATTTTATGAATATTATGATGATATATCATTTAATTAATTTGCGTCTTATTAAATTAAAATATTATATCTTTTATTTGTGTTTAATTAATTTTATCTCTTTAATTTAAATTAAAAAGTGGGAAGGGGTCACCAAAAAAAAATGTGTGAAATACATTACTGACGGAAATTTCCATCAATATTCCAAATTTGCATAAACATTACAGGCGGAATTTTCCCTCAGTAATGAAGAGGTAGTTCTGACGAAGCATTACTTAGAGATTATCCCCTCAGTAATTACTGACGGATTGTTTCTGCCAGTAATTACTGAGGGAATAATCCCTCAATAATGCTTTGTCAAAACTACCTCTCAATTACTGAGGGAAAATTTCGCCAATAACGTTACCGACGTCAGTATTACTGAGGGATTTTTTGTGTCACCAATTTCGTCAGTAATATGTATTACTGAGGGATTTTCTCCATTACTAAGGGTTTAATTCCACCAGTAAAACACAAAATTCTTGTGGTGTTTGTTGCAAATAAAGACAATAAAAAAGTTATACTTTTGTCCTTAAAAATTAGTCATATATATTTCCTAAGTATCTAACTTTCCTAATTAACCTTATTTAACACGGCTGCAGAGTTTGAACAATATTATAGCAAACAGAATCAGACAGTGACGAAAACAAAAACATTGTTGGTTAAAGAATATCATATTATATTCCCCCCAGTCAATAGCTTATATCATTAAAATTTTGAATAATAAAATATTCTCTAATTTAGTCGGTCAATCACAAATTCACTGCGACATTATTTTTCCAATCATATACACTTAAACTATTGAAACTAACACCAAAATACACCAAGTCAAAGAAGTTGCGTATGAAAACAAATTTTAACTTTGTTCACCTTCAACTTTTCACGTGAACACGTTACACGTACGTCCCAATTGTGTTTTTTGAAAATAACCTAGTTGGCCATCTTTAATGAAGTCTTCCTTGCCTCCTATTTTTTTATCACAAAATCTAGAACCCAATTCATGCACAGGTCAGACCTACAACCAAAAGATATTTTTTTCCCTAAAAAGAAAACCAAAAGTGTTTTTTTTTACGCGCCAGAAGATATATATTCACTCCATTTCTAATTTTATAAGACTTCTTATATTTGTGTATGGTTATATGTTCTTTTGGCAAGTAAAAATCAAATATTAGGACTAACATTATACAGTGTTTATTTATATTTTATTTGTCAAAAATTGTTAGTCCTAAAATATATGTCAAAACTAACGTTGTTTCAATTTTCTTACGATTATACCTATTGGAAAAACCATATGTCCCACATCAGATAGATAAGACTTTTAACAAGAGTTTATAAAGATGAGACACTCATCACCTTATAACCGGTTTTGTAAGGATGAGTTAGGCTCCAATTTCAACAATACCCTTCACTTAATTTTTATTTCTTCATTATATCATTCTTTTAACCATTGGATAAAATTGATAACTTCAATTATTTTTATTAATAATAGCAAAAAGACCGACACTAATAAAATGAAGGAAAATGATATCAAGTGTCTTTAAAACAATGTTTATGAAATCAAAAGAGATAATTTTGTTTAAATAACGCTACTTACTTTAAATACCTTAGGCATTTGTTAGACCATTTACAATGGTGGGTGTTTAATCTATTTAGCACCATATTAAATGGACACCCCCATTGTTGAGTAAAATATATGGGTGCCTATGGAGAATGGTGGTTATGGAAGCACCATCTCTCTCTTCATTTTTTGTTGGTCCTATTTAATAAATCTTAATAAATTAAATAAATTTTGTTGAAATGTAAAGATATAGAATTATTTGTGGGACATATTTAATAATTTATTTTGAGGTGATGGGTTGGAGAAAATTGGTGTTTATTAAGTATTACCATAAAATTAATAATGTAGACACGTGAGACTCATTTAAGTATGTAATTTGGGGTGTTCTGTTGTGGATCGTCTTATTGTGATCTTAAAATGCTTAGCTGAAAGGAAAAAGAAAGAGAAAAAAAAGAGGGGGAAAAGATTCAAGAAGCAGCTGACCTTTTTCTCTTTTCCAATGTTGAGTACAATGAGTTCAACAAGTCCTTTGGTGTTCATGAGTACTCCAAGTGTAATTGATTCTCTAGCTGGAATCCTCCACATCAAAGCAACAACAAAAATCCCTATAATCTTCCCAGCACAAGCAACTGAAATCACTAAAACCAATAGCCCCCAAGCTTTTCCACCACTAATCTTAGTCACATCAGTTTTCAACCCACTCGATGCAAAATAAAGTGGAAGAAGCAAACCCATTACAAAATCCTCAATTCTCTCTATCAACTTCTTTGAAAAATTACCATTTTTCGGAATTGTCAATCCGAAAACAAACGCGCCAAAAATCGCATGAATCCCTATGAAATCAGTTATGAATCCTGAAACCATTACACCCGCTAGGGTTAAAGAAATATAAACTTCGTTTACGGCTTCATTTTCCACTGAACCTCTTCGAGCCACACGCTTCATCACAGGACTTATAAAAATCATCATGAAAGCAACGAAACCGGCTCCGGAAAGAAGTACCCAAACGGCAACGAGAGGGCTTTTACTGTCTCCGTCATCAGATTCTTTTCCGGCCAACGCTATTGCTAAAGCGAGAAGAATCCACGCGGTTAAGTCATCGAATGCTGCTGCTGCCATTGCAGTTTCACCTACGCGTGTTGTGAGGAGTTTGAGTTCAGCTAGGATTCGTCCCAAGACAGGGAATGCGGTTATCGAAAGCGCTACTCCCATGAAAACTAGGAATGTGCTGAATCCGGCTTTGTCTGCACCGTCGATGGTTTTGCGGAAAACAATGGCGACGCCAATGCCGGAGACGAAAGGAAGTGAGATTCCACAAGCTGCTATACTGAATGCTCTTTTGCCAGTACGGCGAATTGAGTTTAGATCCAACTCTAGTCCCACAAGAAAAAGGAAGAATAGAAGACCTATGCTTGCGACGGATTCGAGCGTTGGCATGCTCCATCGAGGGAATATACGTTGCAGGTAGTCTTTGTTTCTTCCTAGAGCTGATGGTCCTAAAAGAATTCCACCCTACGTACATGCAATTAAAACAAAACTCACTATCCACCCATAATAAAATCACGTTATTAAAAGTGTTCATTTTGGATTGTCGTTTTCAAAGTTTAAAATGCTAGAAAAAATGAAAAATGTTAACGAGTGTCATTCATTTAAGTTTTTAAGACTATCAGTATGTATGAAAATGTATGTAATCAATGTTTTAGAAATCAAAATATTTAACTTTTTTAAAGAATCTTTATTTATTAATTTTATTTGATCAGCAACAACTTAACCTAATAATTTTCCTCTAAAATGTTGCATTAGGTTACGAGCAATTTAACCTAACAAATTTCATCTAAAATGCAGCGCACCAATTTAACCTAACAAATTTCCTCTAAAATGCAGCACCCTAATATTTCTCCTCGCTGATGAGCTTTTCATTCCTATCATGTTGTGTCATTGTTTATATATATCTATTGTTTCTGTAGATTTTTTTTTGACAAGTTGTTGTACACTTATTTAATACGTTTACAAACGGAATACCCTAATTTCCATGCAAACTCGGCTATATATAGCAAACCCTAAACCGTGTTTCTTTTAAAAAAGAAACATAAACCGTGGTAAATTACACAGACAGCAGAAGAATCATATATTTTGATATTTACAAATGGAAGGACATGACCTTACAACCTTCCTCTCATACCACTGCTGGATAGTGAGGGTGTGTATGCCTAAAATTGGTGCGAATAACAATATTTGCAAAACTGCATATTTATTTAATTTATAAAACAATTTCAAACCTAGAGTTTATAGCATTTAATGTTTTTCCCTCCCAACAAAATATCTTTTATTTTTTAAATACCTAACACCTCAAATTAATCTTCAAAATAAATAATAAAAATATTTGAATTCTAATTGTTATTGTTGAACTTCAATTTATTTATTTTATTGCCAAATGTCGGTGGTTAGTTTTTTTTTTTTGGATTAAAATGTCTGATTAATTTTTTCTATTCGTTTGAGTTTAAAACCATACCTCCAACAGTTTATCTCTTAACTCAAATCAGCTGAGTTATCCAAATTGAATTTCAGCTTAAACCTACTTCATTCAATTTGATCGGGATTTAATTATACATTTTTATAATTAGACTTAGGTCGATTCTAGGGTGAGGGGTCAATTAAGTCCCTCTTCGGTGGACTATGAAAGTAAAACCGTTAGATTTAATTAATGATTTAGATTTGTTGACAATAAAAATGAGAGCATCAATAATTTCCACACTGTATCATCCGTACTATCTCTTACCTCTCCCATGATGATTCAATTCAATGGAGGAATTTTGAAATTTCCGATTCTAAAATCTCTATCTATCTGCAACTAATTCTCTCTCCTGACATCTTATTTCACCGCCGCACACTGAATCCAAAAGAAAAATTTAAGAATGAAAAGGGATTTTGACAGTAACTGTCGATGACTTCAAGTAGGAATTTAATGTCAAATGAATATTGATAGGAATTAGCATCAAAAAATAATTCCATTTTAGTTTTTGAGTATTAGTCTCATACGAATTGTTGTTTATCACGTGAATTTGATATTTCTATCCATGCACCACGAGAGCTTAACAATGGCCAAGGAGAATCTTTGTAAAATAATCATTGAAGTCTTTTTAATGGCTTTTAATGTTGACTTATTCATTTGAAACAGAACCATGTATATGATTTAGATCTGAAGGTAAAATGACAGGCACTCGTGGGGTTTCACTTATCATTCATTTTCATAATATATTTTACTAGAAAAACACCAGTTAGTTATAGCAGAGATTGTGTGTGGTCAATTTTAAATATTCCCTTTTTTAATGGATCTAAACCATTGATCTTATTTGATGGTAAACATCAAATGATCCATCAGTGAGAGACTTACTGCTTTATCATTTCTGTTTTAACCCTAATCCCGCCTTTTTTGACGGGTCTAAATAATTTTTTTGGAAAAAAAGGTTTGCAAGGAATCGAACCGAGTACCTATAGTTACTCCTTTGAGCTTTTACCAATGGACCACTAACATTTTTACTAAAATATTGTTGCTTCTAAAATAGATAATCAATCCTAAAAGTCTTTTTTTAAGCCACCAACACTCATTTTTATTGTGTTTATTTTCACGTTTGATTACTTTCACAGAATTTAGTTTACCAGTTTGATTTCATATTCATTTTTGTTGATGCAAACAGAATGTTTCAAATTTGCTTTTTTGAGATTTTGCATGTCGACACTCTCAATCATCACTCAGTTTGATTGTTTCTATGATTTGAATGTAACTCTAAAATTAATAATATAACAATTTTGAAACTCTACAAAACCCGTACATCGTACGGGTTAGAGTCTAGTAATTACTTATTTTGGAATACTTAAAAGTATCCTAAACACTCGTTAATAAAACCCTAATTTTGTCAAAATTATTCTTCACTATTGTTTGATGTTTTAAAACACAGGGAGTAATGCAAGAAATATACAAGGGAAATCATAGCAAGTGTTCTTCTAAAGGAGAAATTTTATCTTAGAATTGATACATTAAACACATTGAAACTAGAAAAATGAATTTTTTTTACATAAAATTAACCAATTTTTAGCGGAACCTGATATATAAATGCAAGAAATTTCGTAGAGAGTCTTATAGCAACAGACAAGGGGAAAGTTAAAAATAGAGGGAGTATGAATTGAACAAAAAAAACTCTCCAAGCATATTTAATTTGAACAAAAAAAAATAATGTATTTATTATTTTGATTAGTTTTAAACTTATATTTTTAAGATAAATTTTTTTCCCATAGAATCTTAAACAATATTTTTATATTCGTTAGCATAATTTTAATTTAAATGAATGCAAATAATAGGGATGGTAGGATTAGGATACATACGACGATCTCGGCTATGACTTTAGGTTGGCGGAGAGGTTTGAAGAGGAAAGCAAGGGAGCGGCTAACGACGAGGACTAAGGTGGTTTGAATAATGAGGAGAGGGAAGGCGAAATCAAGGGGATTATCGCCTTGCCAGATTCCATCAGAGGAAGTTTTGATTGAGGTAATGTTAACCGGCATGGTTTTGGTGCGAGATGCTTAGGCTTTGCAGGGGAAAGTCACATGGAAAGTGCGAAAAGATGATGTTGGATCGCAATTTAATGAAGCTGGGAGCTTTTGAATGAATGAATGCATGAGGCTTATTTATAGTCAAGAGAAAAAGACTTGGGTGCTGCTTTTGGAATTTTTAATAAATGCACCCATGGCTCAGCTTAATTAGTGAATTTAATAAATTACTAAAATCTTCTTTCAAAAAAATAAATAAATAAATTACTAAAACCTTTAACTCAACCATTTAATGAATCTTAAAAAGGATCTATAAACAATCTCTTCTAATTTAACAAGTCATGACAATCATTAGAAATGTATTGTCACTCGACTTGAATGATTAATTTCTACAATTATGCTCGAATGATATTAGGTTCGCACCAAAAATATTTTTCCCTCTATCTTAAAAAAAATTATTCTTTTGGCAAAGGAAAGTTGTCCTAAAATAATATATCTTTTCAAGTTTTAATATAACATTATTTTTCAATTTTATTGTCTAATTAATATCATTTTTATCACTCTCGATTCAAAAAAAATTTACTTAACATTTATATATGATGATGATGATACTCATAAATGACCAAGCAAGATAACTAATTTGGGACAGGGGAGTAAATAAATTAACCTAATTAAATAACTTAAAAAAAACTTAATTTAGATTCCTAAGTTAGTTTAGGACAAGGATTCTAATCAGGATCCAAAATATTTTTGGAAAAAAAAAGGTATTCAAATTAGTTTTCAAAATTTTACAACATTTAATAATATATATATATATATATATAATCCTCCGTAAAAGTTTAACTCTAATAAAATATTGCAACTATGTCATATATGGTCTGACTTTGACTTTTGAAAATCTTTTAAATGTGACACTAATATAAAAAAATTGCAATTACACACCATGCCATGATCCCTACTTATTATTTTAAAGGATGCCACGATCCCTGCGTATTTTGTATTGTACAACAATCTTCAAAAAAGAAGTCAATTATTACCCAATATCCATAATTCAGGCCCCATTCATCTTGTTCTGGATTATAAATGAAAATAGTTAAAGAAAGTCATAATGTATTTTTTTTTCTTAAGAAATCAAAATGGAATATATTAAAACCACAGGAATATCCCCTGGCATAAGTTATAATGTATTTGAATACTTTAGTTCAGTCGATTGTTCTATAATTACTTGATGGAAAATTTACCTTTCAACTTTACTCATCTAAGTTCGATAGTGTGGCACACCAAAAATATATTTTAGATTACATATTTTTATCCGTTTCTATTTATAATTAAGGACATAGGTAGAGTGTAACTGATTAGTTTAATTCTACATTTGGAAGGAAAAAAAATTAAAACCAGTAGTTTAAAAAAGTTTATTACATTGATTTATTTTTTTAATATGTTTCCACACAAAATCTTAACTAAAGTAAATTAATTAAGAAAAAATTAATTTGGTTTCATTCAATTAGTTTTTTTTTGTTACTTTTCATTCAATTAGTTGGGTTGTCATTAGTAAAATTTGATAAAATTGCTTTTTCAATTATTTTTGACAAAATTGCTTTTTCAATTATTAAAAAAAGTACAAACTACAAAAGAAATAAATATATAAGTATTTTGCGTTGCTAAAACATGTGCCAAATAATAACTTAATAAAAAAAAAAATTGGCTACATGATAAATTTGTTTAAAATGACTTAGTATTGTTAAAATATAATGGTAAATAGATTATTGGCGGATTTCATTTAAATAAATTATTTTGAGAAGCTAAGTTGGAATATAGATCCTCTCGAAAAAATAATTGGAATATAGAGAACTTTCTAAGGACAAATATTAAAAAAAATGCTAGTAATATTCAAATGAGCGCTCCTACTGAAAGATCCAGATAGATGGACTTTAATTGTGAATGCTCTTTTTTTCTTGTTGAATAATGTCCATGATGTAACTGCTTTGTTCCGATACATGTCAACAGAACAATTCATGAATTTAATTTTGGGATAAACTCATAAATAAGGTGTCATATATAGACGATTTTTTTTTTTGGTTACATGAGAGAGGAAAAAAAAACAAAAGAAAAAAGCAAAAAAAAACAACTACGTCCTAATAAAGGATACTCCTGTAGCATCAGCTAGTAAGGCTAAGGATAAATATGATAATGGTTGATGCATCATCACAAGAGACTCTGAATGCTTAGTACCTAGTTTTGCAAGTATATCCGTGCAAGAGTTTCCCACTCTAAAAATATGATGAATGGAAATATCTCACTCCTTAACCAAATATATCTGAATAAGCTCCAAGAGGTTTGCATAGTGATGAAGCCTCGATACTTTCTTTGATAGTAATTGCACTACATGAAGAGAGTCAGAAAAACAAACTAGTTTCTTATAACCAGCTTCCCAACAAAGCTTAATCCCAATCATAAGGGTATGGATTTCTGCATGCAGAATATTGAACAACCCCACACTACCATAGAAGGCAAATTGAAATTTTCCCTCAAAATTTCTAACTAATCCACCATATCCTCCTTTACCTGGGTTAGTTAAAGCGCTGCCATCCACATTAAGAACCATTGTATCATTATTACCATGTTGCCAACATACTTCATGAGTGGGTCTAACTAATGCGGTTGAAATAGTATTGTTGAATGCGCTCTGTGAAACTTGCAATTGCGCATAAACTGCAGAAACTGTAGTTGAGACTATCGGTTGGATACCATCAAACACGAACTTGTTGCGAGTGCACCATAGGTTCCACATTATGATAGGGGCGATACTCCCTATCGTACTTACTAACATTTGTATGATATCTCCCATATTACTCGAAGGATTATTAGCACACAATGAAGACACGTCGGGGAATCCACATCCAGACCACACTGCAACAGCTCGCGAACAAAGGATGAGGCAATGAGGAATAGATTCATCTTCCACATTACAACATGGACAAGTAGTAGAAACATTCACCCCTCGATGGTGTAGGACATATTTAGACGGAATAGAATTGTGACAAACCTGCCAAATAAAAAATTGCACACTAGCTGAAAGTGGTAACTTCCAAATCCAATTCCATTTCTCCAATGAGACAATATCATCCCTCCGAGATAAGAGCCAG
>Ga0315914_1004809_pt1 | contig 19986 bp, 13 predicted proteins | sample MpolenodulesMG_FD_203920 | JGI IMG/M metagenome (GOLD analysis project Ga0315914, IMG submission 203920) | Medicago polymorpha root nodule microbial communities from Los Angeles, California, United States - elongated nodules | ecosystem: Host-associated > Plants > Roots > Nodule | place: USA... | reverse complement strand
GACATTGCTAATACTGAGTAAATATGCTGAACCTAGGATGTATCTAGTTATTAATTAGGAAAACATATACTAAGAGGAGTGGACCAATCCTAGTGAGACCTTTGTCCTCGACCTCTTGGTAAGGTAGACGCTGATAGGACTGCCCATTTGTAGAACTACCAAGGGGAGAAGGAGAGTGTGATATGAGTGTCTTAAGATTCATAGATGGGAAGACCTTCGGGAACCTTGGCCTTCATTACCTTTGGAAACCTAGGAACGCCAATTTAAGTTTATGTTTCAATTACGTTTGAATTAGCAAGACCCTGCACGTAAGGATCACCGTGCGATCGACACTTGCAGTTAGTTATCAGAGGGATATATCTAGATCAACCACTATGGTGTAGACCCCACACGTAAGGATGGCTGTGCAATCAGCAAGTGCAACTTGATAACAGACAAGGTTAGAACGTCTGAACGGCCTCATCACTTGTATAGTCTACCTAAGATAACTAAATGTGACATAAATGTTTTTTAATTCCAACAAAATAAATAGGGGGATTCAAAGAGTCATAACCGCTGCTTACTATTCTGCAACCAAACAGGTAACTTGCTCTGTTGCATTGCAAACAGATAAAAACTGCAATCTCTAACCCTTATCTCTTTTATTTTATATCGTCAACTTAAAATAAGTTACGCGAATTGTTTGGACGAAACGACAATCCCTATGGATACGATACTCTAGTTATCACTTTATTACTTGTTAAACGATTTGGTACATTTGCCTGATCCGACCATCAAGTAAACTTTATGCTATTTTAAAATAAAGAAATATTTTTATAATATATACTAAGTTTGAATCACCATGTAAAAAAATTGTTTCTTTATAATTTAAATGTTAATGATAATTTAATTTAACTTTTTTTTATAAGGCAAGAAATAGGTTGGGCATCAGGGAAAATCAGGAACATCCAAACTAGGTTGGCAACTAACTGACCCCCCATCCTCTACCGCCTACTTCATGAATATTTTTTTAAAAAAGGCAAAATATATATAAAAGGGGGGACTAGGCCAAAATTGTCAAAAAGGATGAAAAGCAAGGAAAGGAAACTAAACAACCTAAGGAAACCAATAGTTAGGTAAGCTATTTATATCTCTGAAGAAATCTAAGTGTAGGAACGAAGGAAGAGCCTCGAACCAAGAAACCCAGGAGAGTGCATAACCATGATTAGCTAATAAATCCGCACAACAATTTCCTTCTCGGTAAAAATGCAAACAAATAGTAGTAAGACCAAGCTTAAGGCAATTATGCCAACAGTTCTACAATCGAAATGGTATCAAATCCTGATTCTTGAAGGCTAACACGACGCCCAAGGAGTCAGTCTCTAACCAAATCATGCGCCAACCAAACTAAGCAGCAAACTCCATTGCTAGGATTAAACCAATACGCTTTGCCTCATACATAGAAACTTCACGTAGATTAGCAGCAAAACAACCCAAAAAGGAGCCTTTATACCCACTCGAAACAAAGTTTTTAATCCAACGATCTAACTTAGACAAGAGTTTGATAGGCCAACGATAGGCATGAAAAGAGTAAACTAACAGGCCATGAATAACCGATTTTACTAACTGAACTCTCGTCATAAACGATAAAAGAGATCCTTTCTAAGTAACAAGCTTAACCTTAATAAAAAGGAATAAAAATAGGCTTACCCTTAAAAATAGGGCAAACCAAGTAATAAAAAGGAATGGAACCAGCCGCAAACCCTGACATATGGGCAAGCATATGTCTGCGCGTAGTAGTCATAGCCCCAAGTAAACAATTTTCTCTTATCAAAATTCACCAACCGACCTAAAGCTTCATAATAAGATGTAAAAACCCGCAGTAAGCAGCATACATTTTTCTTCATCCCAATACAGCAAATAAGCACATCATCAGAATAAAGAATATGTGCAGGCAAAGAAACACCGCAACAATAAGACATTGGAACCAAAGTACCAGAAACACGCTCCAATTCAAGGGCACAACTCAAGACCTCCTCGACAAGACAACAAAGAAGGGGGGAGAGAGGGTCTCCCTGTCGTACACCCCTATTGCAAGAGAAAAACCATCAATATTACCATTCACCAGAATAGAAAGACGGGCAGAGTGCAGAATAGTAGAAATCCATTCACAAAAACGAGTTTCAAATCCAAAACACTTTTAACACTGATAACAAAAAATTCCAATCCAAAGTGTCAAATGTTTTTCTAATATCAACCTTGATAGCTATATTACCTCCGTACTGCTTCTTGGTAAATAAATTAATGGCCTTCGAAGCAAGTATAACACAGTCAAAAATTTGACGATCTCGGATAAAGCCTCTTTGTTGAGGTAAAATAATGCGCATGCAAATAACTACTAACCTATCCGAGAATCTTTGTCACAATTTTGAACTGAAAAATTGGCAAGAGCAATCAGACAGAAATTTTTAATGGTACGAGCACCGGGAACCTTAGGAATAAAAACCCCCGTGTAGAAAAAATCTTGGACTGAGCACACCGCATCACACGCAACGATATTCCAATAAAGTTGAAAGAAATGTCCTCCAAACACATCATGTCCGGGAGCACTGCACCATCCCCATTCAAATCAAACACAGTTGCCTTACCCTCATCAATCGAAGGAACAGAGGTCAGCCAATTATTCTCCTCGGCAGAAACCATTGAATTTAAATATTTTATTATTAATGTTATAATTTGGAGTATAAAACTCATTTTTAAATAACCATACTTAATTGACTTAAGTAATTTTCACATATTTTAATTTTATTTTGGGTTGGTTAATATTTTATAATAGGGTTTAAAACTACATGTTATAAATCGTGAATAAAAAAAGCGAAAAATATGTATTCGAGTTTTGATTATATTAAAATGAACCAGCAATACTATTTTTGTTCGAAGTGGGTACGATTAATTTTTTTGCTAGATTATTTTTATTAAAAAAATTATCGAGGAATAACATGTAGATTTTAACATAAAAGGGGAGGAGAATGTAATTCAAGCTTCTCTCAAGGGAAGGGAGGTGGGTGAAATATTTTCTAATATGTTTTGAATAAGAGGGAAAAAAATGTATAATTTAACATAAAATGAGAGGGAAATGTAATTCAAACATCTTTGGTGGAAGAGAAGTGTGATTTACTCTATTTTATATTTTTATTTATTTTTGAGGGGACAATTTAAATAAAAAATATTCTATATTTTTATTTTTGGACTCAAAAATATATATTTTTTTATTTATTATAACATTACTTATTTTATGAATATTATTTATTTATTGTGGTGAGCAAAGAAGAATGCATGTATGTGTGTCAGCAAATGTAATATACCTTAGAATAAATGGCATCTTACTTATCGATTCTAGGCATCTTATTAGAGATCCCACCCACCCTCATTTCTCTCTTCCTCCCACTCCTTATATCTTCACCCTCCTCAATCCCTCTCTCTTATTCAATTCATTCCTCTCAAACACACACACACACCACAAACCTAAACCAAAACAATAAAGATAATGAACCTCTTGTTAGATTCCAACGTTGAGGCTTTAGCCTTCAACTACTTAAACTTTGGTTTAATCACAATTCTCAACAACTTATGGACTTGGCTTGCTATCACCGCCGCTCTCAGCTTCTGGAAGATCCGTTCATCCGGTTGTCCCAAATCACTAGACCCGGTTTTAGTAAAACCGGATCAAGGTGTCTCAGTTTCCGCTGTTACATCTCCGGTGGAAATAAAACCAGACCCGAGTGTCATAATTTCCACCGTTAGAGATGAAAATGTAAAGTTGGAAACTGAGACACCTCGAAAAACATCATCAAATGTTTTTGATGATGTTGACGGTGTGAGGAAGGGGAAGTTTACGTTGTATTACGAAGATGACATGCAATGTGGATTCAACAAGAGTAGTAGTAATTGTTACGGGCTATTGCCGGTTGTTGAAGGGTGGGAACCGGAAGTTGAAGGTGAGTGGTGGAAATGTTGGGAGAAGGTGTTAAGGTTGAGAAATGGAGAGAATGAGAATGGGTGGTACACGTGTCAAGATTTAACGGAGCTTAATGGAAACGTGGTTAAATTTTGGGACGGTGGGTTAACGTTTGTTGGTAGTTGCATCACAAATGAATCATGGTCCAGTTCCAGATGTATGTCCTTTGAATGATAATAATGAGAAGGAAAAAAAAGTAGAAATAGCTTCTTTTTTTTATTAGGTGTAGTTAGGTTTATGTCGTGTTTGTTTGTGTTGGATTAATAATAATCTCTACATTAAGATTTGAGAGAGATTATTTAGATTTGAGAATGTATATATGGTAATTTGGTAGTGCGGTTTGGAAATTTTGGATGATGAAATTAGTCATCTTTGTTGTACAAGCAAGTGATGATTCTCAAATTTGAAATGAAATTGGCCAAAAGCAAAGCTTTGCATATGTCTTTGAATCTTTCCTTCTATCTCATGTCATAATTTTTTTTTTTAGGTTTTCTACCTTATGTCATTATTATCCTTAATTTTTTTTACTTTTTTTTGTTAGAAGAAAAAAGTTTGACCGAAAATAATATTTTTAATAAATTAGTTGAACCTTTGTTTTTTGAGAGGATAGATTAGTTGTATCTGTTTAAAGCTTTTGAAATTAATCCAAAATAAAATAATTAAATAAAAACGAGATACTTCTTTTTGACCGAAAATAAAATGATACTGATTTTGGTTTCTAAAACAAATAATGATAAATGTGATAGAAAACATTTAGTCTCAAATCAAGATGACATATGATAATGAATTTGAAAACAAACATAAGATAATGACATTCTAGCTAACAAATGAGCAACAATTGTTTGAAGATTAAAACAAAAGTTTTATTTTTTTGACAAGAGATCAAAAACAAAATTTAATATCACTAATATAAAGAAACAAACAAATAACCTTTGGCTTTATTTTATCAAATTATCTCTTTTATTTATTTTTAAGAATGAATATTCTAATTAGTCCCCTATTATTCACACAAAAAAAAAAACAAATTAACCAATGACATCAAAACGCGGTTCAGTTTAGCCCTAACAACTGCATACATGGGCATTAAATCGGCCAATCCTTTGATCCATAATTTTTCTTGACCTGGATCGTAAAAACCCAAGTTTGAAGACAACCGGTCCTTTTTGCCTTAAGACCATGTAAAATTTGGTTCGGACGAGTTAACTCGTTGAATGTTTGACCGGAATACTATCAACACATTCATGTGATTTTTGAAAGAAAAAAAATAGTATCAATTTATGTTTAGTGTTTTTTTTAATAGGAATATTAAGTGTTATGTAAAAATAATTGCTCTTGCATCTAATTATATCTTCATAAATAGACAATCGTAAGAAACGAATATTACAAAATAGTATAAAACAATAAAATGACTGAGAAAACTAGAACAGAAAAAAAAATGGATTAGGCTAACAGAATAGCCCACATAACTCATCCTGGTCGAATTTAACTCAATAATGTGTAGTCCAAAACAATCGGATTTGGCCGACATGGTCCATTTATGCAGTTGGACCGAGCCAAATCAGTTCATTTGACGGATCTAACCACATGCGAGAGATACATTAATCTCACGTTAGATTTCACCTCATATTGTTTGCTTCAGCTTCTTGTGACCCATCTCCTTGTTTGTTTTTAAGAAGCTAAATTAACATATTCAAATTGATATCTGAGATAATCGAACATAAGACATTGAGTAAGAGCACACTCCTAAGTTCTAAATCAATACCACCGGACCAAACCCAAGTGGATTGCCATCCATCTCCTTGTCGCCACCATGAACTTGAACAATCTACAACATGTATCATTTGAAACAAATGTCTATATCTTATAATCATGCATCTTCAAATTTTCAATAAAGGAGAGAATGGAGTTTGGAAAGAAGGTCCCAATAAATGAAAGGGTGTGAGAGAGACGGCTATGTAAAGGCAAAAAAAGAAGTGCCCTACTTAATTGGAGGAGTAATAATGCGAGAGTAAGACGCAACAAAAAGCAATAGTACATGATAAGCGTTTAGCTTAGTTGGGTAAAGTGGTACGACTTGTAATGAGTAGTTGTCATATCTGTTGCTAGCCACATATTTAAATTTGGAACTGCAACTTGAAGTGGACAGTGGTTGATTCATGATTCATGTATATTAAGGTCTAAAATTGAGAGACGCAATGTATTGAAGTTGTAATATCAATATCAAAATTGCGGAGGTTTTCATAATCAAATTGTGACACTAATTGTGTTTATATATCATCTTTATTAGTTATTTGGAATTTTGGCAACATAGTCTATGGTAATAGGATAAGGTTGAGTAGAACAACCGGTTTTACTCAAGGGATAATAAAACAAACCCGGATACTTGACCCCAAAAAAAACCCGGATAAATTGTCCAATACAATAGAAACAATATTATACATCTTTCTATACCCTTTTGAGATGAATTTTTCCTTTTCAATTTTACACATTTGTTTATACCATTTTATCATTTTTATTTAAATTATCAATTAAAAAAATTAGTTAAATCTCATTAAAATAACAATTCACATGAGGAATATTGAAAAAAATCTTAATTTGACCTTATCTATTATACTATAGGAATAAGGCATTTTTGGCTGACATTTTCATTATCTCAATTATACTTTAAACAAATTTTCCTATAATAATGTTGTTTTAGGGATTCTATAATAATATTTATTGTTGGTATCATTAAAAAACATAAGAATTTATATTGTATTTTTTATATTGTTGGTGTCAAGAAAATTGATAAACATATTTTGTTCGATTTGTTATGATTTGAAAGTCACAAACATCTATATTTATATTTTGAATCAAAATCAAAATTTTATAAAAAAATAACGTTTGTAATATACAAACTTTAATACAATAAAAAGATTGGAAGAGTCACGTTAATTAACTCGATTTTTTCCTTTTTACCTTTGTAGTTTTTATATTTTGGGTTAATTATGTTGTTGCTCCCTATATATACCAATTTTTTGTTTTAATCCCTCTAAAAAAATTATTTGACATATAGTCCCTACAAAATATTCATTCATCACTTTTTGTCTCTACTTTTAAGACAAATCATGTGTAGAATATTATAATAATCTTACAAATAAATTAGAATTTTTTATTGCAAAAAATATATAAATCCATATTCAATTCATATTTTGTTAAAAAATATATTTTTGTATTTTTGGGAAAGAGATTTTTATAATATTATAATTTTTTCTACAAAATTTTATTCAAAAATATAAATTTTACATATGAGTTTACTTATAAGGAGGGACCAAAAGTGAAGATGGAAAACTTTTAAAGACTAAAAGTCGAAGAAAAATTTTAAAGGGACTAAAACGAAAAATTGGTATATTTATGTTTATGAGGATTAACTTTGCCATCCATAAAGGTCCAGTAGCGTAGCTTGTTGTCTGCTTGTCTTCTATTTATGTGTAAGTAATCCTTGATATATAAAAAAGATATATAGATATAGATATTTTATTTTTTTGATAAATTAAGAGCAATGACATAAAAAAGAATAGAAGACATTCCAACTAGTTGGGATATCTACCATATTTTAGTCCTTGTCAGGTGCTCATACATATTATTAAAAAAAGAAAAAAGAAATACAAAAAATACTGGGGGGACATAGACCTAACCCAGTTAATCCACAACATGTAAGTCAACCCAAACGGGTGATACGAAAAAAGAAAACAACACTAGTGGATGCTTAAAGTACGGTGCATGGATCAAACCGTCAGCACAAAACAAATCCAAGAACAAACAACTTCATGCAACAACAACAACAAGCATAACGTCTCTTTCGAGTCAAACAGTCCAACATCAAACAGTGGATGAACAATGGAACAAAACTTCATCATAGCGATGTAATCTGACCGCCAACACGGTAACGAATCCAATCACCTACACTCTACCGCCTGATAACACGGTAACAAATCCAGTTACCTACAGTCTATCGCCGATAACAGTAAACTCTCGGCCATTTCTAGCCTATCAGACCCTCATGGGTTTTAGAGACCAACCACAAATGAACCAGATCGATACTGCATATCCATAACCACGAAGACCTACCAGGCACCGTCGTTGAGAAACCACAGCCACGATTTTGAAAAACGTAACCAGACCCTGACGGGTGTTAACATAACAGTGGAGTGACGGCAACCCACCACGACTGTGAGTAGAGATAACCAGAAACTACAGATCTGGGTCGAGAAACCACTGATCTTAAGAGAACCAGAGTGGTCCGCGCGACAGAGCAAACAAGCTCGTCGGCGCCCACTTGAAGCAATCTTGGCAGGTGACGCTGAAAAACCATGATAGCCACAGAGCGAGACTGCAACCTGCAACCCCACCCGAGATTCCCAACCGACAACAAGGCCTTCGGTAGCTCTGGTAGGAGGTGGTGCGGGCGGCTACCACCAACCATCGCACCACCTACCGTCATGGCTACATCGGAGAAGCGTTGGAAGAAAGAGAAAGGACGGTGCGGGTTAGTTTTTAGAGAGATGACAGAGCCACTCCGTAGTGACATCTTATTGGTTGAATAGATATATATTATATTTTGAAAAAAAATAATATTTATAGAGATCAAAAACTTATTTAACCCTTCTATTTTACGGGATTTTACGAGTTGTGATCAAAGAGTTCATCAAGGTGTTATTTTTAAATAGAATGGACAACAATTCGAGTGTGAAAATTGACTACTAGTGGTATAATCTCCTTTGATGTCTTGACCGAGTATGAGATTTTAAACCGCTGATAGGTTATAGTATTGATTATATTATGCTCTTAGTAATACACTTTGCTTATAAAAACATCTAAAATATGGGATGTGTATTTATCTGAGGCCATGAATTAAAGCTACTATTATTTATTTTGTCACTGGGACGGATGATGTAGAAGTCCGGAGATGCTCTTGCTCTCTCATCCATGTACCACTAATATTAATTAACAGCGGTTTTCGTCCTCACATTATTTTTGTCTTCCACCACAAATAGTTTATGTCTCTCAATTATGTATATACGAATTTCCACATATCTCTGTGATGACCCTAAGTCACATAAATGATAAATTAAAATTCAATAAAATAACAAAATTATCAGTAATATTCTCAATCATTTGGGAATATGCTAACTAGACTTCTTAATCTGATAGCATATCTTTCCATCTATCTATAAATAAAGAAGGAGAAAATCACAAACCTAAGCCAATGAAATTGTCAAGTTGTTGGCCGCCGTGTATACAAGTGATGTAGACTGCATCATGCATGTGATATATGTACCCGTCACCATCATACATTTGATGATTGTGGTTTGCTTGAAACAATTCGCTGATTCATTTTGTGATGCTGAAAATAACATAGACCTTGGTTAAATATAAAATAATAATTTGTATCAAAATATATAGGATAATATTTGTTTTTAAAACTTGGTTCACCTAATAATATTGATTTAGGATCTTGACGTGTGTTCTTCTTAAGGTCTCATGTTTAATTTTGGTGTCAATTTTGATGGATTAGTTTTCTTTTATTAAAAAAATATTTTGAAGTAGAAGTTAAGATAGACCTTGTTAGTAGTTAACTACGTTCAATTTATGAAATAACTTTAATTAAATTGAAATTACTTTAATTAAATAAATATAAGATAATGTAAATGAACAATATTTATTGAGCCGTAATCGGAAAAAATAGGCCATTTTCTGATTATTTTTTTCCAAAACTTTTGGTTTTTGAATGGCCTATTAGAGGGGTATTCAGGAAAAAAATAATTTTACAAGGACGAAAACCAAAACAAAAATTTTACAGGGGGTAAACCCGAAAATGACCTATATTACAGGGGTAAAACATTATTAACCCATTTATATATTATACCATTACTTTATATCTGTCATTTTGAGCATCTCTGTTAAAATAATCCAATAAGATATGATCAAGACCTGTTGTATATTATTTGAGTTCTCTCAATAGAGAAGAATAAAGTCATGTAAGTAAGTTTAGATGTAAAACGTTATTAACCAAATTTATATATTATACCATTACTTTATATCTGTCATTTTGAGCATCTCTGTTAAAATAATCCAATAAGATATGATCAACAGATCAAGACCTGTTGTATATTATTTGAGTTCTCTCAATAGAGAAGAATAAAGTCATGTAAGTAAGTGTTGTGCAAAGTGCTGATGTTCCTTTCTAATTGGTGTGGTCTTTGGTCAAGTCATCAAAATGATTTTAACACATGAAAAGGGAGGATAAAATTCCAAAGTCTTAGAGTCTTTCTTTGAACCTTAGACTTCACATTCAAACATAAAATGTGAAGATGTGATTTACAAGACTTCTAGTGAATCCAAGTATTTACTAACTATTATCATTCTTGATGTTTCTACACTACTAAAAAAACAAAATTTAGTGAGGGATATTTAGTGAGGGAAAACGTGAAATCTCTCTCTAATTTCATCACTAAATTTTGCGACTAAGGAATTTGTGAGGAATTTCATTTTTTCCGTCACTAATTTCCCTCGCTAATTTTGTTTTTTCTAGTAGTGCTAGGCCACATTCTTCTCCTATAAATAGGTGGAAATGTAACGAGTTTCTTCATCCCATCCAAGAGTTGAAATCCAAAAGTGATAGTGAGAAATAGAGTTCTAGCAGTCCTCTTTGAGAGAAAGAGAGTTTTGTTTCAATCATAGATTTGTGAGAGTTGAGAAATATCATCTTGTATCAAAAGAGAAAATGTAATTCTAATTTTTTATAGTGGAGATATTTTACTGGACCAGCTCATGTGGTATTTCCTTTTCAGTGAGAGAATTCGTGAAAATTCTTGGTGATTTTTCTATTTTATTCTTTTTATTTTTTCTTCCGATTAGTGCCAATTTTAAATTCACAGAGGATGGAAATTATGCATGCATTTTCCAATATTGCTATCAAATATATCTTGGAGCATTGGGATGTTAATCCGTCATATTTGCAATAAAAAGATTTTAGTATGCTTTGTAATTGCAACATTGTTTAATCTTCCACATCAAAAAAGAAATATAATTGTTGAACAAAATAGAGTATTTTGTAACTCATGGTGGAAATATGTTCATGCTAAAGTCTGCCAATTACACATATTGGAAGTCGATGGTGGAAGATAACTTATACCAGAAAGACTTGCATGAGCCAATCACCTAGGAAGGTAAACTTTATATTAAGACCGACAAAGATTGGGACCTAAATAAGAAGGTAATATATGTGATTCAAAAATACATTGATTGAAGCTTGTTTGTGCATGTATCAACTTATACCAATGCACATCAACTATGGGCGAAGCTTAAATCCCTTATTCAAAAGAAGACGCCTAGAATCAAGTCCATATTGTTAGACGACTCCTGGAGTTGGAGAATTGATACCGTCATGATATGATTAAACAAATAAATACCTTCAAAGTTACTATAAATTAATTGATAAGAAATAAAATGAAGACATATTACAAGTTACAAATATTTCTACTCCTTAATTCCTTGCTTGATAGTTGTTACACTCTAGTTGATACTCTGAGCATTTAGCTCCAATCAGAAACTTAAAATGGATTGTGTTTGATGACAAATTTGGCAAGTGCACCAACTTGTAACAATTAATAAAGTAGTAAGTTATCGTCTCCATATGGATTGTCCTTCAACTCGGAAATTTAATAAATTTAACGATTTAAAAGCACTAAAAGAGTTTATGGTTTGGAAGTTTGAATTGTATGCACAATGACAGTAGTATGACTTTGGTTCAAATTAATGCAAGGTTCAATACCAATTATTATTAACTGCTTGATAAACGATTGTTGGATTAAGAAACTGTGATGTGTCTATTGAAATGCTTACGGTAATGTACGTAGACAAGGGTGGTATAAAGCAAGTTCTCAAAGGATGAATCATAATCTAACAATCATACTTAAAAACCCTAATTTGATTAAGACGATTAACCAACTTTCAATTTGTTCATGTTCAGTTAAAGCCAGGTAGTTAGTCTTATACCATAACTTATAGGGTTCATAAATAGATAAGTACATTTCTTATTTCTGCCTTAGATCTAATGGATTCATTTATGGCTTATATTTGCCTAAGGTCTAAAAGCATTACGTTCGAAATAATTGAAAATTATATAAGACCTAAATCATAAGTAAAAAAATAAATTGCATTAATACTACCCAAAAACTTAATAGAGGTTCATGTTTGAACCCTAATCAAAAAGTGCTTAGTTGCTCATGGCAACATAAATCATATGAAAACATACTCCAGAAACAAAGAGATTTTCTATAATCATAATATGATATCATAAGGTTCATAACAGCTCTAGATTTTGGAATCAATAGGAACAGCAAGATGAGGGTTTGAGAACCCTCTTCCTCCCTTTTTAAAATTAAAAACTCAAAGATAAAGGATTCACGCCCTTACCTCGAATTCAAAGGAGATTGTAGCTTTATGCTTGATTCCTTAGCTAGTGTCATTCCCTCTTCCTCTCCTCTTTCTCTTAGGTTTCATGTACTCTCTATGCTTCCTTTGCCTCCTTAACCTTAGTTCTTCCTTTGCTCCTCTCAATTTCTTTATTTTTCTTCTAACCTGAATTCTCTAATACTCTTCTATATTTAAAGCTACTATTTGGGCTTAGTTTTCTTACATAATTCTTAGACAGACTTGCTATTTGAACCCTTAGTCTTGTTACTATTCTTTCTGTAACTACACAACCTTGTTGTTTACACTTCCTTCTTCCTAAACCACTAGAACGCTCACAGCTTTCTACTTGCACCCCCTTTCTACCCAGTTTTACTAATGCACTTCTGTTTGCACTCTATTATACTTATTCTTACTAAAACACTATTTTAATCCTAAAATTTATTTTCTCCCATCCTTTAACCAACTAGTTAACTTTCTACTTCCTCATTGTTCATGACATCTATATTATCCAATAATGTCAAGCAACCAATACTAATATTAACAATAATACTAATATTATCCAATAATAATACTAGTATTATCTATTAATAATAGAGTAAATTACACTTCCCTCCCTTCAAAGATGCTTGAATTACACTCTCCTCCCCTCCTCTCTTATTCAAAACATATTAGAAAATATTTCACTCTCATCCCCTACAAGAAGCTTGAATTACATTCCCCTACCCTCTTATGTTAAAATCTACAGCGTACTCCCTCAATAATTTTTTTATCATTTATAATAATCATGCAAAAATAAAAAATAATCTAATGCACTTTAAAAAAATAGTATCGCGGAACCATTTTAATATAATCAAAATTTGAATACATATTTTTCGATATTTTTTATTCACAATTTCATTAACATATAGTTTTAATCCCTATTATAAAATATGAAACAACTCAAAATAAAAATAAATATGTGAAAAATATTTACATTTAATTATCAATGACATTTAAATTATAAAGAAATGAATTAATTTTTCTTAAATGATGGTTCAAAATTAATATATATCATAAAAATATTTATTTATCTTAAAATAGATTAAGTGTAGTACATAGTTAATTGTTAAGGGATGTGGATGTAATTCATGTATCTTATAGGGGAGAGGAGTATAAATTTTACTTTTAAAGGGATTGGAGGGGAATGTAATTCAAGCATCTCTTAGGGAAGGAGAGTGTAATTTACTCTTAATAATAATAACAACAGAGTAACAGATTAATATTAAAAATTGGGTTGTTACAACTCTCTCTTACTTAAAGAATTTTTGTCCTTGAAAATTACCTGAAGAAAAAAAAAGTCATGGATAAGACTCCTTCATCCAACTCGCCTAAGGATATACTTTTCCTCGACATACAATCGGTACCTATTATATACCCCGTCATCAACATTTACTCGTCTCTATAGTAATTCACTTTTGGTCTCGTCATAACACGTTCCGCTAATCCCAATACATACACATTTTGGCGTTTCCATCAAACTTGCCACCTATGAATTAATTAATCTATAGGAAGACTTAAACTATGATGCAAGTCGTCTACACATCATTTTTGCTCTGTAAACTAGGATAATCCAAACCAACCAACACTTATATGACCCAACTGTAAATGAATCCTATCTAATCTATATTCTCCAAAAATATCATTCACATCAACGTCTTATAACTATCTATCTAAAATATGTGCCACCAAATGATTATCATACCGACTCATAACTAATATAAACCATATCCATAATTTTCATATAACTCACTTACTCACAACTAAGCTTAAAAGGTCAAACTAAGAATTCCCAAACCATTTTATCACACTAACTTGCTAAGCACCAATACCAAAACTCATGCTTCCTAATCGTTCAACTTATAGTTAGCACCAATCTAATTCCGAAGGTTGTTATCACAACATTTAATTTCTCATTTCAAGGACTAAATCTACCCTTCCCAAAGTAGACATCCTAGAAGATGAATCACAACTTACCTATCTATCTAATAATTCTAACATAACTATTTAATTCAAAACATTGAATTTCCATTCTTCACTTAAGAATCGAACACGAATACGCTGACAGAATTCAACCAACACAAACAATCAAAGGAACATCATTAATAAAACATGAACCTCAAATCAGTTACATGAGCCTCAGACCTCCACCCTACTCAAGGCAAAAACTTTCCAACCATATTGATCTTTCTTCGGTTTCGGACACTGGGTACTGATGTAACCCAGTTCACCACATTTTTAACAAGTCGAAACAGTACTCTTACACTTTGCAGCACGGTGACCTTTTCTTCCGCACATGAAACACTTCAACCACATGCTCTTGCACTCAGCGGCATGATAACTTGCAGAACCACATGTGAAACATCTCAACAGGGCAGGGGTGTTTCACCCACTTATTTCTTTTCCACTCGCAGCCTCCTGTTGGAACTTTTGCTGCTCCTTATCAGCCAAAACCTCATAAAGCCTACACAATCTTGACTTTTACCCTTCTTATCATTAGTAATCTTGTATTGAGAACACCTCGCTCGACCATCCTCCTCATAAATCCGGCATTTGTTTATCAACAATGAAAACTAATGAATCTTCTAATAACCAATGAATTGCTTAATCTTAGGGCGTAATCCATTCTCAAACTTCACACATTTAGAACTTTCAACTCCTGCTGCATTGTAGTGAAGGCAAAACCTGGAAAACTCCTCAAACATAGTTTCATAGTCAGCCACAAACATATTTCCCTTCTTCAGCTCAAGAAATTCGATCTCTTTCTTATTACGAATATCAGCTGGAAGGTACTTCACCAAAAACTCATTCTTGAAGACTTCCCAAGTGATTTCAGCTCCTAAAGCCTCCAACCTCTAGCGAGCATTCTCCCACCAATATTCAGCCTCTTCATCCAGCTTATGAGTCCGGAACAATACTATTTGCGCATCAGTGCACACCATCATCCTAAAAATATTTTTAATCCCTTGGAGCCAAATTTGAGCACCATCAGGATCGTACCTCTCTTTGAAAGTAGGCGGGTTATTCTTCTGAAATCTTCCCAGCCAACGGAACTCATCGTTTCCCCCCTCCTGATCCAGTTGTGCCTGCAACGCGTCATTCACCTATGCCATGGTATGTGCCATTGCTGCCAAGGCATCATCAATTGCTTGGTCGTTTCTACCTCCAGCCATTCTTTTATGCACCATCAGTAGTTAAATAACCATTAGACGAGTCAGGCATCGACATTGTCTGCACACATGTCGCCTGTAGTGACTTAACAAAATTATAAAACCTAGCTGGATGGACATACTTGCTTTGGTACCAACTATGTAACACCCTACGACCCTGACTTTTATTTATTAATTAAAAAGTATAATTATTCAAATTGGTGTTACACATACTTAACAATCCACCTTTTCATAAAACAAATAATTATAATTAAGGCAGCGGAATAGTTCATCAACGTTGATTAAAAGAAATTAAGGTCTCAACACCATAGCAAAATAAAGTTATAGTTTTCAAAAATCAACTCCAAGAACATAAATAACGACAAAACACCCCAACCCTAGTGTTACGAAATCATAGCAACGAAATCGTATACATAGTTTTCTAAAATAAATAAACACAAAGAGAACTTCCAACGCCACCATCCCAATACCTTGCAGCTAAAGCTCATCAACCTGAGTATCTGTACTCCCACGAGTACAAACACCATAAACACACAACAACAAAATAGGGGTAGGAATACATTCATTAAAATTATATATGGTACATTTAAACGACATTATATAATAGTAAAATTTCCAGTAATCATCATATATATATATATATATATATATATATATATAGTTCACAACACTCACCACTTCAAAACATCATCATTCACAACACTCACCATTTTCAAACATCAACATTATATGCGAAAATGCACTTCATTCCTAAAACCTATATGCATGTGGTACCAATTCTACTCATCAATTTTGTATGTCAGAGTTATGTTACTGAGCATACACTCACCAATCTCACTAATTTTTCTGACAATGATATGATGTATGAGGAAAGACTCACCAATACATTATATAAAATAAGATCATCATCATTAGTACATAGTTCAAACATATGTTTATCTCACCATTATTCAACAACATTACACAATATGTATATCACCAATATTCATAATCATTACACAATATATATCTCACAAATATCAGCACGCAATATGTACATATATATATATATCAGCAAATATCAACACCATAGACAATATTTAACTCACCGATAGCATCACCATAAACAATATTTATCCCACTAATTAACGACACTATTATCACATTTATTCATCGCATCAAAAACAACATTATAACATATTATTTTACCTCATCAATAATAACTTTATAACTTAAGGTTTCGTCTCAACATTATCATCATCTATAACGTCATCAATTTTCATAACAATAACTTCATTATAACTTAATGTTTTATCTCACCATTATCATCACCTTTAACATTATAAATTATCATAATTAATAACACCATAACTTCAATTATATTAACCTTATACTCCACTATCTAACATTTGCCTTAAACTCATCATTACCTTAAGAGAGTCACTTTTAAAACACCTAAACATGCTTCCCTTGTCTAAGTACAATGCTACGGAACCTTAATTTTTACTTTTCGGATTCGTTTTATGAAGAAAATGAAGGTTTCCCAATGCAGAAGGAAGTGCACGACCGTGTACCCCAAGGGCACGATTGTGCGCCTTTCAAACGCACGAAAAATAAAATTGGCAGAGGATACACACACGGTCATGATCCCCACATGCACGGTCGTAGTCCTTGTACAGACTATGCAGGAATCGTAGATAAACATCATTCTAAGGCTACCCTAACATCTAAACATCATTTTTTACCCAATTCAACTATTTACCACAATTTCTCAAATGTTTAATTCACTAATAAAAACACCTAATTAACTTCAATCTACCCTTTACAACCTATACTCACCAATACCTCTCCTCAACACCATTCATCACCAATTCTCTTTACAAATTTTCTACAATCATAATATGATATCATAAGGTTCATAATAGCTATAGATTTTGGAATCAATAGGCACAACAAGATGAGGGTTTGAGAACCCTCTTCTCCCCTTTCCAAAATTAAAACCCCAAAGATAAAGGATTCTCCCCCTTACTTCGAATTCATAGGAGATTGAAGCTTTATGCTTGATTTCTTAGCTAGTTCCCTTCCCTTTTCCTCTCCTCTTTCTCCAAGGTTTCATCTACTCTTTGTTCTTCAATTGCCTCCTTAACCCTAGTTCTTTCTTTTCTCTTCTCAATTTCTTTCTTTTTCTTCTAGCCCTAATTCTCTAATACTTTTCTCTATTTAAAGCTACTATTTGAATGTAGTGTGTCGCGCCTCCTTTGTCATTAATGTGTTTTATGTTTGTCTCTTTGTCTGAATTCTAACCGTTTTGCCAAAAACACTTAGACAAAAACACACACTTCTCACCTCACTCCCTACACTTTCTACTTTCAAGCCTTCACTCTCAAAACTCTCTCTTTTTCGCAAAAATCTTAGAACCCTAATTATTGATAAATGGCATCCACATCTCAAGAAGTAGCAATGGCTATAGATTCTGAAGCTGCAACTTACATAAAACCAAGAACCATGCATATGGACAAGGAAGTTTTAAATCTACTCATAGAACTTGCGGTGGACTTTGGTTCGTTGGAGATAAATGGGTGCGACATTCGACCCTTTTTAAAGTATCAACACTTGAACAACTACTTTGAGATGCTGAATGGTCCTTCGTATACTAAGTTGGTGAAATATTTATGGGTTAGGGCGGAGGTATATGATCAAGAGGCTGCACACAGAGAGGAATATGAGAAGATACTACAAAATAGATCCTTAGAAGGGAATACAAGAGAACAAATAGGTCTGACAAAATTTACTAGTGTTGAGATTAGGTCTGTTGTAATGGGAGTAAAGGTAACCATTACTGAGGCCATGATTTCAAAGATTACTGGATGTAGGGACAATGGTATGTTCTTCACAGATACTAATAAGACCATTAAGACAAGTGAATGGGGTCCCAAAATCCATAAAGCTTTGTTTGAAGGAAGACAAACTGAAAAGTGTGTTCATCTGAGAAAGGAACACATGATACATCAGAAGCTGATAATAATGTGCTTCATGCCTTGGGAAGGAGGTACAAATTATATGTCATGGGATCATAAGTATTTCTTGTGTTTCTTGGTTAAACAATTTCCCATCAACCTTCCTGCATGTATTTTTGATTATATGTGCAACTCAATCAGAGAAGGAATCAAGGGTAAGAAGACATTGCCTTACACCAGACTCTTATCTGAAATCATACATCAGAAGCTGGAAGATCTAGGAATTGCTTCTGATAAGGATTTGGGCACTTGTACTGGTAATGTGACTAATGGTACGATGCATGGGCACAAGAGGATAATTTAAAAGAAGAAGGTAGTAGTGCATGAGGATGACGTGAAGCTGTTAGTCAAGACTACCGACCTTCTGGATGATTTCCCATCTATCTCTATGGAAGACCATCTTGTAGTGATTGTAGAGTACATTGATTCATACTACAAGGAGACAAGAGTTCTAATCAGTTGGGGTCAGATTCCATATAAGATTGGAGAGCCTCTGAAACCTATTAGGAAGAGGAAAGCAGTTTTTGAGGAGGTAAAAGATGTACCTCAGAAGCCACCTAAGAAGGCAAAGATTGTCAAGACTGCTACTTCTGGTGTACAGAAGAAAGTTGCAAAGTTTGATACTTATGAGATTCTACCTACCAGAACCAGAGGTGGTGCTTCAATAAGAGCTTATTCTGCTCAACCATCTAAAAAGCCTCAAAAACAACCAAAAAGTGCAACCAGGAAGTTGGTGTTGTCCAAATATACTGAAAAGAAGATATTGAAGAAGATGTTTCTAGTTTGATCTCTAGAGAAAATAGAACAAAGCAAGCTGAAGCTACTGTCCTATAGCTGTATTCAAGATTGCATGCTGAGATTTTGACTGAAGTTGTTGAGGGTCTGAAGAATCTTGCTCATGAAGATCCTAATGAAGTTGTGTCTAGAAAACAAGATGAGGACAAGGAGCAAGTCAAGAAGATGTCTCAGGATTTTTCAGGGAAAGGATGTTGTGGAAATCTCAGAGTTGGTGACATCTCTGATGAAAATCAAGAAGGAGTCTACTACTTCTGATGCAAGGCCAGAAGCTGGAAACACAGGAAGCCAAAACCCCCACACCATCAACTGAAAGTGAGAAAAACCACAAGAAGGGGGGTTGAATTGTGTTTTTGGAAACTTCTTCTTTTACGTTCTAGATAACTGTCCTTAGGTTCAGAGTCATAAGTAGTTCAGAGTCTGAGTGAGTTCAGAGTCTATGTGCAGCGGATAATGTAAAGAACAGAAGAAGAAAGAACACAATCAATTATACAGGTTCCTTCCACAAACCGGAAGTAGTCCTGTCCTCCTT
>Ga0315914_1004808_pt1 | contig 19989 bp, 10 predicted proteins | sample MpolenodulesMG_FD_203920 | JGI IMG/M metagenome (GOLD analysis project Ga0315914, IMG submission 203920) | Medicago polymorpha root nodule microbial communities from Los Angeles, California, United States - elongated nodules | ecosystem: Host-associated > Plants > Roots > Nodule | place: USA... | reverse complement strand
GGAAGAAGGCAAGAAGAAAGGAAAAGAAAAAGAGAAAGCTCCAAAAAAGAAGAAGGCTCCAAAAGAGGAATCATCAAATTATCAGCAGTTGCAAACTTTGCCCTCAGGACAGGAGCGAGCATTCTGCAAAGCAAACAATACCTGTCATTTCGAGACACTCGTGTGTCCAGCAGAGTGCAAAACCAGGAAGCCAAAGAAGAACAAGAAGGATAAAGGTTGTTTCATTGACTGCAGCAGCAAATGTGAAGCCACTTGCAAGTGTAAGTTCACATCTATATTCTTTTATACTTTTTAGTATAATATTCAATTTAGATTCTCCGCGGTCATGCAATCACACAGCTGCCAATATGAACTATTTGACTAAGTTCGGACGACTCATGCTCCAACTTTATATTTTGTATGCGACTTACTTGAGTCGCCCGATCTTAATCTGACGGTTTAGATCACATGACTGTATCAAAAACATGACTTCCTTACTATAGTCAATTCAAGGAGGAACACCAGTCACAACCCCAAATATAATTCATTTAGGCACACTCACACAACTTAAAAAAGGTACAATATAAAACAATTTAATAATGTGTATTTTTCACTTAAGTAAATAAAATGTATTGTTATATGTGTTCCTAAATTGGTTTTATTTAAGCTTGTGATCATATAAGTGTATTTCTCTGAGAATGATTGGAGGTAATAATTTAGACTTTAGATATATACCATATATTGACAGCCTAAAATTTTACTAAATATCGCCATGAAGATGACCGACCGTAGGGACAATACATTATTATATGCTGGGGCCATCTATAATCATCACAAACTCAATTGCATATACATATAGAGCAAGAAATGAGTACTAAATTCACGTTGAGTTTTGTTTGTTTCTTTTGCAGTTAGAAGAGCAAACTGTGATGGTTACGGATCATTGTGCTACGATCCTCGCTTTGTTGGTGGAGACGGTGTGATGTTCTACTTCCACGGAGCCAAAGGGGGAAACTTTGCCATAGTTTCAGATGACGAATTCCAAATCAACGCACACTTCATCGGTACTCGACCTCAGGGAAGGACTCGCGATTTCACATGGGTGCAAGCACTTTCTGTCATGTTCGACACACACACTCTTGTTATTGCAGCCAATAGAGTAACTCAATGGAATGACAATGTTGACTCTCTTACAGTAAAATGGGACGGCGAATCAGTAACCATTCCTACCGATGACGACGCTGAATGGAAGACTAATAGCGACAAAAGAGAAGTGGTTGTGGAGAGAACAGATGATGCAAACAGTGTTAGAGTCACCGTTTCTGGTTTGCTTGAAATGGACATAAGGGTAAGGCCTATTGGAGAAAAGGAAAACAAGGCTCACAATTACCAATTGCCATCAGATGATGCTTTTGCTCATTTGGAGACACAGTTCAAGTTTAAAAATCCTACAGATTCTATTGAAGGAGTTTTAGGTCAAACTTATAGGCCAAGTTATGTTAGTCCTGTTAAGAGAGGTGTTGCTATGCCAATGATGGGAGGAGAAGACAAGTACCAAACTCCATCTCTCTTTTCAACCACATGCAAACTATGCAGGTTCCAAAGGCCTTCCACCAGCCAAGGACTAATTGCTCAATATTGATATATATAATTCATGAATTATGAAAAATAAGAGATTCTTTATTGAATTGGTGATGTCTTTTAATTTGGTTTCTTTGTGTTGTAATGTTTCAGCTAAAAAATATTATAAGATTTTTTAGATTATGATTTTTATATTTTTATTAAATTTAGTTATTTAGATTTAATTGATTGTATAAGAATATGGTTCTCACCTCAAAAAATAATAAAAAATTGTTGTCAAATATCAATATAAACAATTTAAGCACTATCATAACTTTAATGTTTGTTTGATCTCTCCGGATTTCACTTGAGAGAGAATGATTTGTTAAGAAAGAGATAGGAGCGAACACACCAAAGACTAATGACACCCAATGAAATCCATGTACACCAGTCTCTCCTCTGCATCCATATATTGTTCATGAGTTCTTATTGCTACTGCACTTATTCTCACTATAGTCTTGATTTTCACACTTTTTTCACCCGTCTCTCCTCCGTATCCCTAGTTTTGATTTGATTAAAATCGATGGTGTGGCCTGCTTCACCAAACTTGAGCGTGACGAGTACATTAGTTTCGGCGTTGGGGTTGGCGAAGATGAGGAGGAGAAAGAAGCAGGTGAGGCAGAGAGAAAAAGAACATTGAGTTTAATATATTTTATCTGAGAAAATGGAAGTTGGATAAGAGAAAGAGGATGGGAGAGAATGTAGTTGTTTTATTTTTATTTTTATTTTTTGTTTGTTTGTTTTTTTATTTTCCTTTTGTTGTTGTTGTTTTGGACGGGAGAGGATGTCAAACGGGCGATGGAAAAAAAATTGGGGTGTCCACAAAACAATTCTCAAATAATAAAGCAAGAAAACTGATGTATAATATGAGTAGAGTCATATGATATAAGTATACCCAAATTTTAAGTACACTCTTTTAATCATACTGTTTCGGAGTAGGCTTTGGCCCATAACAACGACCCAATAAGTGTGGCCCTTTAACCCAACTCACCTACTCTTGAGGGCATACGGGAGGTCACATGTGCTCCTCACAATACATATGAAAGCCGCCTAGTCATCGTATGACAGTTGGATCGATCAACGAACTCTTGTATTCATCGTCGGATTCTACGAGGTTAGTCACGCCGAACTCAACTATAAAAGTCGATGTTGAGGCATGCTTCGCCAACATTTGGCGTGACGAGTACAATTAATTTGGTGTTGAGGCCAACATAGGCGAGGAGAAGAGAGCGGAAAAGAGAGAGAAAAAAATAGAAGACGGAGGCCAAATACAATGGGTTTGTCGTTGAGGTCGATGGAGGCGAAGAGCGAGCAACAAAGGTGGATTGAGAAAACATGGGAGGTTGGATAAGAGAGAGTGGTTTGGAGGAGAGAGGCAAGTCAGATGAGAGATAGTGTGGTTGTTTTAATTTTTATTTTGTTGTTTATTTACCTTTTTGTGGTGGTTGATGTTGTTTTGAATGAGAGTGAGATGGTGTCAAATAAGTGACGGCTAAAATTGGGGTGTCAACTAAACTATTCTCAAATAATAAAGGAAGAAAATTGAGGTACATTATAAATAGAGTCGTGATATAAGTACACTCATGTTTTAAGTACACCATTTCAACACCATGCCTTTGTGACAATTTTATTTTGTCTCATCTAACCAAAAATAAAATAAATACAAGTGCCCTTATCACATTTGTTTTTAGTATTCAAAAGTAGTAACTTTTACATTAAAAATTCTGTAGTTATGACTTTTACATGTCTTTGACTTATATTTTCAAGAAAAAATTTCCTCTTTTAGGTTTCTTAAACAATTCCCTTAGAAAACTTGCTAGCAAGACTAGGCATGACAACAAAACCCATACATGTGGATACCCACCCGAACCAAACCCAATTTGACGGGTTTTCCCCGCTTTGACTTGGTTTGAGTATGAGTTTGGGTTCCCGATTTTAAAACACGGGTACGAGACGGGTAACAAGGATATAGGTACCCACCCCGAACCCATAAGCAAACTCGTTCCGAATGTAGAAAATCAATTTATTAACCCTTTTTATATAAATAGAAACCCAAACTCTAAATTCTTTCAGATGAGTCTCACTTATCATAGTTCTCTTTTTTCTCCTTCTATATCTCACACTCTCGGCTTCTCTCTTATCCTTCACCAATGTAATTGATCGTCATCATCTCTTTGCTGGATAATGCATTACAACATTGTGCCCGAGGTTCAAAAATACTTTTATTTTCATTAAATTTTTTTATCCATTTCGGGGATGAGGATGAGGCGCGAATACCGAACTCGTCGAGGATGGGGATGTGATTTGATTTCTCATACCCGTTGGGTATGGATAGCGTAACAGGTAAATATATGAGAGTAGGGTATGGGGACGGGGAAGGTAAAACTCATCGCCACCCTGCCCCATTGTCGTGCCTAAGCAATACTCATAAAAAAACCAAACAACCACTCGCTCATCCCATTCTGTTTTCTCTCCACCCATGCATCCCTGCCTGCCGCTCCTTCCGCATTGCCTCATCCACTGGCCTTGACGTCTGTCTCTCCTTCAAATCCACTATATTGTTCATGTGTCCTTGGCGCTATTGCGTTAATTCTCTTTCTTTAGTTTCGGTTTTCAGATTTTGTTCTTTAAATCTGAGCCAAGAAGAAGAAAAGAGTTGATATGGGTTTTGCGACAAAAAGAATTGAACGAAAATATGAAATAAACGAGGAAAGAGAGCGAATGAGTTCTAGGGTAATGGATAGCACATTTACGTCACACCCAAAAACCTTAGGCAACCACTCATTCGTTGGGGCAAAACTCTAAATTTGTGTTCTAGATCGGAACACTTATTTATAATTAGGGTTATGCTAACAAGTGCTTTTAGAGCACTTGTTAAGGATTCAAAAAAGGAAATAATTGTTAAATATCATGTAGAAAAGTTTTTTAATATTTCAATAACTTGGATACACAATTTCTAAAATAAAGTTGCTACTTTAAGCTTTTTACACCAAAACTATATATAACTTTTTTTTTAATGTAATTATAGTAATGAAACTATATATTGATCACTATTATTAAAAAGGAAAAATAAGGTGAAAAACATATGAATGAAAGATGCTTTTAAGATGCATCAATAACTATGCTGTGCGGTTGACTTGCATGTAAAGTATTCGTTGGTGGAGCTGTTCTGCACAATATAAAGCTCACATGCCATCAATGCAAGCTTCTTGTTATCAACTCTACACATAAAATCACGTTACTACAGCTAAATTCATTGCTAATGCTCTCACCGGCAAAGGTTACAATAATCGAATCTTACTTAAGTCACAATCTAACAATCTACAAATAAATTAGTTATTCGACATTATCGTAGTCATAATGTTAACGAGTATCATAGAATTGAACCTCGAGATTAAAAAAAGTTCCATTTATGGGTTTTATTTAAGTTTAATTGCATATTTCATCCTTTATATTTATCTTAGGTTTAATGTTGGTTTTTTATGTTTTGAAAGTTTTAAGTTGGTATCTTATTTTTTTTAAAAAGTTGATCCAAAATGAATTTTTTTTTTACTAAAGTTCCAAATGTTATTAATGTTGGAATAAGTTACTCTCTTCCACCACGTAATATTGAGTTTAATAAAATAAAATAAAAAAATGTTTTAAAATTGATTTAGTAAATAAGTTAAACTGCAGCACGCGTATCCACAACTCGTAACTCTAAACGACTAAGTGACATAAGATATTAATTTATTCTAATATGAATAACGTTTTTGATCAACTTAAAATTTTTAAAATATAAGCGATCAACTTGAATACTTTAAACATAAGAGACCAACTTGAAACCTAAATAAATATAAGGGTCAAACATTCAATTAAGTCTTTTATTTGTGGGTCGAACACATGTTAAGAATTTCACAAATAGAAAGCATTTATTGAGAAAAATTAATTTTCAACATTTTAAGAAATAAATTGACACAATTTCTCATACATCATTTCTATTTGTCCAACCTTAACATGTGCTAGCACATATTACCATTTCCCTTTATTTATTTACCTGGGTTAAATATGTTTTTTCTCCTCTAAGTGTATGTTTGATTAAGCATTGATAAAAATTGATTTTGAGTGAATTAATTTTGTAAAATTGATTATGGTTAAAAGTGAGTTGAATGCAAATGACTTATCTTACCAATATATAAAGAGAATACATCCATTTGGGATGGATTTTCGTATCTAATTTTCCCTTTTATTTAAACTATTTTATCAATATTATATAAATTATCAATTAAAAAATTAGTTAAATCTCATTAAAATAAGAACAATTCACGACAAAAGAAAGAGCAATCTACAGTAATAGAACAATATGACCTTATATAAAAATATTTTGTTTTGATGTAACATTTTTTCTTTCAATTTTACCATTCACTTAATTATTTATGACAATTTTATCATTTATTGTTAAAAAAAGCGGAAAGACGATCACGTTAATGTTTGTCTTGACAATAGTGTTTGAATAACATTTATGTAAAAGTGACTTGAACATTAAAATTTAAGGTTATAGAATCAAAAGTGTCCATATCTAACTAAGTATACTTAATTTTAAAAGCAAAATCAATTCTATTTGAGAACAGCCAAACATGTTAGAATCAATTCTACGTTGTAGAATCAATTTTGGTCTATCTAAAAGTGAAACCAAAGACACTATCCTATCATATGATAATTAAAAAGCATTCTTTTTTCTTTTTCTTTGAAACACTTTTTAGAAGTGAGAGAAAATGCTTATACAAGCATACTCTTTATCCTTCATATGTGTTCATCCCACAAACAAATTTAGTTGAAACAAGATTTACTTCTTTTTCTTTTAAAATTGAAGTTATTTAATAAATTTTAGAAGTGTTGCATTGAAGGGGTTAAATACTTATTAGATATTGATATTTAAAAATTATAAATGAGCGATGCATAAACATGAAATCCATTAAAAAGTTATTTTAAAAGTTCTCCATCATAGATTCTCTTGAGAATAACTTGAATAAACAGAAAGTAAATGAGTTGATTAATTAATTTGGCCAATATTCTATAGTTGGCACTTTTAACACTATTAGGCTTTGAATAGCCCTCATGTATATCATCATATCAAGCAACCAGAAACTTTAGAAGCGTTTCCTCAAAAAAAGAAACTTTAGAAGCGTATTTAGAAAAAAGATACAAACAAATCTTAAGCCGAACTTCAAGCTCTAGGCCAACATGCATATACCAAATTCTCTCTATATATTCTGTTCAATACATGTACCTATCCATCGATCAATAAATCCTTTGCATCATTGAAGTAATTGAAAATCACTAAATAAGCATAGGAAAGTAATTAATAAAAGATATCATCAAGAGAGTTCACCAAGATGGCTGGAAGAAAGTGGAGCATCTTGGTGGCCCTTTTTATCTTACTCATCTCTATGGAAGCTGCCATTGCTCAAGGCCAAGGAAATGGTAATGGAAATGGCAATGGCAACGGTAATGGTAACAACGGTAACAATGGCAACGGTAAGGGAAATGGTAATGGTAAGGGTAACAACGGAAACGGTAAGGGAAATGATAAGGAAGAAGGCAAGGACAAAGGAAAAGACAAAGACAAAGACAAAGACAAAGACAAAGGAAAGGGGAAAAAGGATGATGACTCTTCAAAATATGAAAGCTTGCCAGCTCTCCAATCGGGACAGGAGCGAGGATTCTGCCAAGCACAAAATTCTTGTCATTTCAAGACGCTTGTGTGTCCGGATGAGTGTAAGCAAAGGAAGCCAAAGAAGAACAAGAAGGATAAAGGTTGTTTCATTGACTGCAATAAATGTGAAGCTACTTGCAAGTGTAAGTTCACGTCTATCTATATTTATATTTGGTATTTGGTATAATACTCGATCTATACCGTTGGATTAAGATCAGGTGATTCATGGTCCAACTTTATATTTTGGACCTGACTACATCAAATGCATGATATTTATTGACTGTAGTCAATGTATATCTTGTCTATGATAAGGTTCACATTGACTCCTCTCATGGTAGTCCATTTTATACTTCTTACATATACATGCATTGATTTAATTAGAGAATGATTGCAGGTAATATTCTTATAATACTACATATTGACAGTGTAAATTTTATTAAGTCTCGCCATGTAGATGTTTGTTGAGATATTTTTGAAAATAAAATAACAAAGTGACAATATTGTGAAATCTGATTAGACGACTGTGTAAAAATGTTTAAATAAAATGGCATAGTCTTTAAACTCATGTTGAGTTTGTTTGATTCTTTTGCAGTCAGAAGACCAAACTGTGATGGCTATGGTTCATTGTGCTACGATCCTCGCTTTGTTGGTGGTGACGGTGTGATGTTCTACTTCCATGGAGCCAAAGGAGGAAACTTCGCCATTGTTTCAGACGATGATTTCCAAATCAATGCACACTTCATCGGTACTCGACCTCAGGGAAGGACTCGCGATTACACATGGGTGCAAGCACTCGCTGTCATGTTTGACACACACACTCTTGTTATTGCAGCCAATAGAGTAACTCAATGGAATGACAAAGTTGACTCTCTTACAGTAAAATGGGACGGAGAATTAGTAACTATTCCTTCTGATGGAGATGCCGAATGGAAGTCTAGTGGCAACCAAAGAGAAGTGATTGTGGAAAGAACAGATGATACCAACAGTATTAGAGTCACAGTTTCTGGTTTGCTTGAAATGGACATAAGGGTAAGACCTATTGGAGAAAAGGAAAACATGGCTCACAATTACCAATTACCATCTGATGATGCTTTTGCTCATTTGGAGACACAATTCAAGTTTAAAAATCCTACAGATTCTATTGAAGGAGTTTTAGGTCAAACTTATAGGCCAAGTTATGTTAGTCCTGTCAAGAGAGGTGTTGCTATGCCAATGATGGGAGGAGAAGACAAGTACCAAACTCCATCTCTCTTTTCAACAACCTGCAAACTCTGCAGGTTCCAGAGGCCTTCCACTAGCCAAGGACTAATTGCTCAATACTGATAATATCTTGAATCATGAAAAATAAGAGATTCTTTGTGTTTGAATTGGTGACATGTTTTATTTTGGTTTCTTTGTCTTGTAATGTTTCCTGGTAAATAAGGGCCTAAAATGTTGTCCATGATTGTTATTTTCATCCAAATTTGATGTTGATTAATATTAATTCTTATTTGTTTTGTATTGTGAAGGATAATTTATTTTGATCATCTTTTCTATGATCTATTTTTATCCCACAAAAATGGAGGTTCAATTTGTTTGTAGCGGTTCTCAAGATGAAAAAAAATATAATTTAAATATGTTTTTGATCTATGCGAGTATACAATTTTTTCTCTTAGATCCATTATATTGTAGCGTGCAAACCCTCACGGCCATCCAAGCCCTCACGTTTTGATGAGGTATATATCTAAGTGTAGTTTTTAGTTCTAACCTGTTAGCGTGCTGCACAGTACAATCGTTGTTGCAGAGGATCCAAATCCATGAAGAACCTTTTTTATTTTTAGAAGGATTGCAACTATAATTAAATTAATTGATCTTCTCTTATAAGAAATATGCCAGTTATTCATTCCACATTTGAGAATTGAAAACATCTTTTTGTCTTGTAAGTTAAAAACCAAACTTTTGAGTGAAAATAGCATCATAACACATGTGCATTAGAGAGATAACTTTTTTCATTCAAATATTTTATTGCATTCAACAATGCACTGTTTGGCACTGTCATTCCCATCTAGTTTACAACTATAATACCATTTTACTTGAGCTAATCAGGAATCATCTTGATCTATTAGCTGAGTCCTAGCTAGGTAGTAGTAAGGCTAGAGAAGCAACATGCCTATGTACAAGCAGCTTCAACAGCTAAGCTCTTTGTTACTCCTCTACATGGATTTCCAAATGTATTAATTGATACTCCAATATTACAATTGTTCGCTCCAATGCAGGCCTGTTAATGATCATCGGATTCAGTATAGTTCAAAAGTAAGTATAAACATTATATACAAGGTCGGTGTAAAGATTTTGTTACACTGTTAATCAATCATAATCCTTGTAAGTTGTATCATTAAAAACATGCGACTTTAATCATAATTATTTTTTAAGTAACAGATATGATTGGTTGTGATTTGTTGACAGCGTAAAAACATTTACACTAGCCATGTATAAAAATTAAACTCATATAATAATACCTTTTGCACAATGGATAGAGCCTTATTGCTGCTGCAGCTTCCGTGGTTGTAGTTTCCACAAGTCCCACGAGGCGTTCCAAAGCTTGCAAATTTAATGGAAGAGATCACCTGATTAGGATAAGGGCATTCCAGTGACAGTACAGGACCTACCTTTCTTTCTGATTCTGTATCCGAATTCCATGTGTCTACAGGTGGAGGGTGAGATTCAGTTACATGTGAACACACACTTTCTATCTGTTTTGTACCAAAAGATATTTTTGTAGGGTCGCCTCCGCTTTCCTCAAACAATACAAGAGTGTTGCTATCTGGCTTCAACCACGATCGCGGTACATGATATCTGCAGGATCAGTGACTCAATCAGTATCTAAAAGGTCTGCTTTATTCAACAATTACGTATATGCGATTAAAGCGCATTAGTTTTCAGGTATGATCATATCACTAATTAATTACTTTCAAGTTCTTTACTGTAGAATTGAGTATCTAACACTTACAATGTCTGTGATGGTTTTCCACAATTCTTGAGGCATTTGGATGCAGAATATGTTCCTTTATAATTGCATGAGTCAGTACAGCCAGAATTCGAAGAGATGTATGTTGGCCAGTATCGCCCAATGCTCTGTCCGTTCACCCAAGCTTCGCCTTTACCCATCCCTGTGAAGTCTATTGCAACTGGGTTACTTCCGGAGGGAGCTACAAAGTTCGTCTAATACAACATGTACCAACATTAGTCAACTGAAGAAAAACTTGAGAATTTAAATAGAATGCTTTATTTTAATAAGATTACCTTGTACCAAGTCAAAGGTTGATTTGTAGGTAAGTTTGATTGTGAATTCCACTGTCCAACATTCCCACTAGACAGACCTACAAATTCACCTTGAAGGCCAACCTGCATTCACAAAAATACAGCCAATGTAATTAATTCACCAAAACTCAAAAGGAGAAACAAAAACAGGCCTTAAGTCAAGCCGAGACTAACCTGATATGTCCATTGCTGTGAGGAGAGATCGACGCTACTGCCATTTTTTAAACCTTTCAATATTACCGGACCAGTGATCCCCGCACCCACTGTCTCATAAAAAGCTCCATAGTTCTGTGGCGTGTAAAATTGACATTAACCAGATGATACATATTAAAAACCATGATTTTGTTGTTGTATATGCTTTAATTATGTATAATAAGAAAATATGAACCTGTAATCCCACTGTTAAACTCAGGAGATCGATCGTGTTCTTTCCAGTTACGAGTGTAATAGGTATATCCACATTGACCTTCGCGTTTCCGCTGTTGCCTGCTTTACTCCCTGAAAAATTTCTCGGAAATAACATATTGAAATGTCATTCATTACATAATTCATGAAATACTTCATTTAAGAAAGAAATATCAAGTTTTAATGTTTTTTTCCTTACCAGCAAGCTTCCCATTTACAAAAGCATGAAGGGCATGGCCAAGGGATTCAATGTGAAGAACAGGTTGATCACCGGCATTATCTTCATCAACGATGCTTCAAAACAAATTGAAAAAGGTTAACATGGGCGCAGAGAAATTCTAGTTAAAAAAAAGCTATCTCAACCTTGGAAACTCATATACCTTAATGAGTACCATAAGTAGTCACTTCTATCAGCCGTCGTGTTTATTTGCTCGAGTAGTCCAGATTTTGTGAATGCATCAGGCGTTGAAATGCCGACAGGTTCACTAATCCAACTCCATCCTGAACTTGAACCGTCCAAAGAATCAACCTTTTCTTTTAAAGATTCAGTTGCAAAACTTGAAATCATAGACGCAGAATTAACCTGTCGTATAAAAAATAACTTTAGTTTATGTTCTACTTACTTCTTGAACAAGAAAATAGAAGAACAGATATTTACAAACCTTTGCAGTATTGAGTACAACATTCTTGCAATCTGGTAAGATGCTTACAGACCATCCAGGCAAGTGATATGAATTGCCATTAAAGGTTACCGTTGCATCAGACGTGCCGATGTTGGCAAGGAAGGCAGAGCATACAGTTCCTGTCTTGTAAACTGCAGTCTGAGGTTGAAAAGTAAATCATAAGAGATATAACAAAATTATTCATGACAGTGAATAGCTTGAAACTTAAAATTGTGATAAAAACTTAAAAAGGCCTCTTATTACCTCAAGATTTGGACCAGGAGATGTAATTGTTGGATCAGTGGCTATCAATGCTTCTTCACAAAGCTTTATGGCCTTGTGCAAATCTTTAAGATGACCCCATTTAGGCTGTCTAATAATTCCTGCAGAAGCAGTAACATAGATTATATATTTAAATTTTAGTGGTTCATCACAAAGCCTTATGGCCTTATACATAATATTGTTCACTGATTATTATTTATGTTCTACATTGAATATGGAAGCAAGGTTGAATAGTTTCTACATTTCTATACAGTCAATAAATATGGAAGTTGAAAGATTGCATACCATACTCATCAATGGGTGCATCATAATCATAACTCGTTGAAATGAAAGGTCCACCGGTTGTTCGACCAAAGTTAGTCCCACCATGGTACTATTTCAGAGCAAGCAACGAAAAAAAGTTGTGGCATCAGTTGGTTTACTATCTTGCCTAGTAACTTTGAGCTTAAACTATATGCAATGTTGTCAATCACGGATCGCGGAAAATAGCAGTTTGTTCAAATTCAGCTATGCTACATTGCTATAGCGCCACAGCAGCATCTATTTTACAGTACTTGGTAATAAATAGCGTTTTGTGGAAAACATGTCCAAATTTCACTATGCTATAGCGCCGCTATTTGACAACATTGACTAGTGATTACATGTGAGGTTAATTACCATGTAGTAATTTTGAAAAGTTCCACCCCGCTGAAAAAAGCGTGCAACAGCAAATGCAAGATCTTCCACAGGTCTATAAGGCACGGCACCTCCAAATGCAAGAAACCTATGTTTTCAAAGAATTCAAAATATCACAATAGGGAAATCAGATATATTTTTTGAGTATGCCATTCAAATAACAAAATGATTTAAATAGAAAAGGTCGCTACTAACCATCCGCTCCAATTCTCGGTCCACATTTTTGGTTTCTTGTCAGAGTTTGGTGTGAATTGATCGCAATAAAAACTATTGCATGTGTTAATCTGCGAGCATTTAAGATAAGATAATATGAAATTAACAGTTATGTAAGATATTTGTAGACATCAACATGGTAAGATAGCTCTATCATGAAGATAAATAATCCAGTAAAATGAAACCGTCTGATAAGCACATAGCGAACTATTCTTTTGCCTTTTACTAAAAAAAGAAAGATGATAATCCAGTAAAAGATAAACTGAATAAAACCATGTGGATAGCTAAAAGGAAAAAACATACAATTGGATCAGGTGCATTTGCCTGCTGGCACATAATCCAGGGAACACCTGTATCAAGAGATGTAGCCATTGATGCTGCCCAATCGATGTAGGATTTAGCAGCACGAGCATCATGTGTATCAATGTTTCCATACTCATTCTCAATCTGGCATAAAAAAAAGTAAATATTTTCATATTAAATAACTATTTATCCACACACAGATGCAATAATTTCACAGAAAAAGGAAAAATTGGCATGTACTTAATAAGATTCTGAGAGAATAGAACCTGAGATAAAATTATAGGTCCTCCTTGTGACGCATAGAGGTTCTCTTGCTTCATTATATCCACAATCTTAGCGGTAAACCGCTTCATTTCTGCCTTGAATGGTTCATTATTAGTTCGGAACTTAATTCCAGGAATAAAACGCAACCAAAGAGGGAAACCACTGTTTAAGAAGGAAAAAAAAAATTAAAATCAAGGACTAGATATTGTTAAGAAACTTTCCTTAAAAATGATACATTGAAAAGATTCAATTTTACCCGTAATTCCATTCAGCACACACGTATGGACCGATTCGGAGATGCACATATAGTCCTGCTGCTGCTACTGCCTTCACAAATCCAACTAAATCTCCCCTGCCTTCAAAATTATACTGCCAAGCCAAAATATGTAATCAATCATTTATTTAATGTCTTTTGATAGAAAAAGTTCTAAAAATACACTATCGATAAATATCTAAATGATCTTCTATCTGTGAAGCACAGACGCAGACATGGACACACCTTCAATCTAAAGTGTCGGTGCTACATAGTCTTTTAAGCTTTTATGTTTGAAAACTCACACAATGCAATGTAAGAGATAGAAAAGGGAAAACAAAAGAACAATATGGAGATGGAAAAGAACAGAACCTGGCCTCGAACTGGTTCGTGCAGGTTCCAGAAAACATAAGTTTCAATCACATCAATTCCCCCATCTTTGGATTTCTGAATAAGGTCAGGCCACATCTACAATAACAAATATACCATTGTTACAAGTTCAAATATCAAACACAAATTGAAAAAGTATTGTATATCTAAGAAGCACAGACACAAACACATACATCAAACACAACACTGACTCATAAACATTGTAATAATAATTAGAAGAAAAAAAAATAAAAGTCATTAAATGTGACCCCTTATATTAGTGTCATATTGGTATATAACACCAACATACACGAGTTAACCTTAACACGAGACACATTTTCAATCTGAAGTGTCAATGCTATGGGCTATACAGTGTATATGAAGGGAAGAAAAAAAACACAGAGAAAAGACAAGAAACCTGAGGAGTGCTACGAGGATAATGAATGGAACCAGACATAAGAACCCTGCGTTTGCCATCAATGACCAATGCTCTATGATCATAGGTAACATTGGAACATAAAGAAGCAGGAACATAAACACAAAGAAACCAAAGCAAAACAAAAACAATTTGTGTCCCTCTCATTATCTTTTTAAGGTTTAGGAACAAACTAAACCAATACAATGAAGAATGATTCCTTCTTTGTTCTTGGTACTTGTATTTAAAGGCCAAGTTATGTGTTTATGACACACTTATCTTGAAGTAAATGCAATAACAATGACTTTGAGTTTGGAATACAGTTCACAAGAAAAAAACAAAAATCTTAAATGGTTGCTTTCATGATACAAAAATAAAATAAAAAGGAAAAATTATGGTTGCTTTCTTAGTACAAAAATAAATAAATCTTCCATGAGAATGCCTAAGTAGTTGGATTTAATCTCATAAGTTTGTGGTGTCTTTTTTTATTATCACATGCGTGTAAGTGTTGGAGGTTGTTGCTTAACCGCTTTGTGAAAAGATAGCAATGGAATTGTAGCTTCAAATTGGTATAAACTTGGAGAGTGGGAAGAGAATCAAATCAAATCTAATCTAATGGGAGAAGAGTACAAATGTCAATTAAATAGTAGAATAATTTTCTTTTTTTAGGTTAATCAAATTAAGTAATTAAAAAGTATTAGTATATGTTAAAATAGTCATATTCTAGACATTAGACAATATGTGTGATAGCCTGATAGGGTATATATTTATCTATTTATTTTTTATTGGATTAATTATGTTTTTTTTGTCCATACAATATTACAGGTTTAGTCTTTAAAAAAAAATTTATTTACTTTTAGTCCTTATTTACATTTTATAGAAATTATTTTGGAGGATTAAAAATATATATTTATGTAAAAGTTTTCAAAACAAAGACTATTCACAAAAACTACTACTAGCATTGCATAGAAACCAAACTTAAAAACCCGTAATTTTATAGTAGAAACTATAAACATATTTAACCTTTTTTCTTTTAAAAAGTTTAGCAATGAAAATAACACACATAAAACAGCAAGGAATAACATATTGAAATTTACGACTAAACACATTAAATGTCTATGCACAACTAATAAGTTGTACTTATTTGACAATACATGTTTGCATCTATATTTTTTTCTTTTTATATTTTACAACTTACATCTATTTCATAAATTTTCATAAATATACAATAAATGAGTTCATATTTAACGTCAAAATTTTGGAATTAAATTTATTGCAGTAAAAAATCGGTGTAGTCAAGCATTTGACAAATTTGAGACCGTCTAATAAAGATCGAACGGTCTTATTTAAAAAAAAAAATCAAAAACCATCTTAAAATTTGAACCGTCCAATCTTAATCGAAAAGTTGCGATATGCTACACACTCCAATCTTGGTTGCACCTAATCCAATTCCAATTTTTTTATGTGAAAGTATCATTTTCCTATAATTATTCTCCATATTGAAGGGCACGCCACGTCCAATTATAGTATTTAAAGCTTATAAGCATATCTAAACAAAAACTAAAAAATATGGTCAGTGTCATCGTCGTCTTCCTCAGTTCTGGTGCTGTCTTCTTCCTATGATTCTTGCCTACCCGGTCACTGATTTTGTCTCATTTTAGTTGCTATTGTACTGGCTTATTATTAATTTGGTTATTGGGTGTAATAAATGAATATTGTTAAGGTAGTTAGCAAGTAGTAAGTACTCTCTCATTTTTATAAATTAAGATATTCCATTCCTATCTTAATTTAGTGTTTTCTCTGTAACAATCTAAATTATGATAGCAAAATATAATAAGTTGATTATGTGGGTTTATCATATCTTGTCGTAAATTTTTATCTTAAAGTGGAAATTGGGAATAGATATGATAAAATGATGTTCTCATTTATCTTATAAAATATAATTTAAAACAAAAGTTTTTTTGACAAAATAATTTAAAACTAAAGTTGAAATCTAGTAAAAATTATAAAATAATTAACTTAAATTAATATAATATTAATAATACATTCTGGAAAACCATTTATAATTTTTTTAATATACATTTTCTTTATGTATAAAAAATATTATAATTTTAAAAAAAATTATTTAAAATGTCTTCATTCAAACAATCGTTCATAATTTTTATCACAAGAGTAATTTTGTATTTTGTATAATAAGATCTATTGAAATAAAATATTTAAAATTAAATATGGAATTTTATATATAATTTCTTCATTGAATTTGATTTTTTTTTTTTATGAAGAAATGGAAGGGCAATGTACAACAAGTTGCGCGGCTAACCTTTTTGGATGGTAAAATGAATCAATATTTAAAATTAAATATGGAATTTTATATATAATTTCTTCATTGAATTTGATTTTTTTTTTATGAAGAAATGGAAGGGCTATGTACAACAAGTTGCACGGCTAACCTTTTTGAACTTTTTTTCAAAACCTCTTTTGCTAGAAAGTCAAAAGTGTCAAATGTAAATTGTGTAAAAATATGTTGATATATTCCATCGTAAAAACTATGGTCCCCAATTTCACGAGGGAAACCCAATCAATTTTGTAATAATATCAAATTATTATTAGACGGGCAGTAATTGATATTATTCACTAATTGATATTTTCTTGATCTCGTGTCAACTCGACCATGGTAATGAATCACATTGATGAAACCGAAAATGGCAGAGTACGGGTCAAGTGGAATACGGTCCAGCCATTAATATTTGAAAGTGGTTGTCAAAAGTCAAAATATTGTTGGAAGATTATCTGGACTCAGGAGTAAGTGGAACAATCAACACTATATTGGTCATTGTAATCGAACAATTTAGTTCCTAAAATTCATCTCTCCAATTGGATATTTTATTATGTTATATATATATCTATTTTTTTTAAAAAGATTTATGTATCTTTTTTTATGAATAAAAGGGGATTTGTCCCAAAAGAAAACAAACTAAAAACCTCAAGAAAACCAATTGATGAAGCATCTCTCCTCAAGGCATTACAAACAAACGAAGGACTAAATGTAACAAATTCTTCCTTATCACCACCTCTCATGACACCTTCACAGGATGCATGCAATGTTTAGATTAATCTTCCTATATGTATAAGGTAGATTTTGTTTTAAAAAAAGTATTAGGTAGATATTTACAAATTTTGTAGAAAAAAAAATGATAAATATTTACAAAGTGAATCAAATTCTTTTTAAAAAAATTTAAAACTTAGAAATGTGTAATATAATCTTCAAATTATATGATTTTGGTTTAGGATCTTGTAGTGTTCTCCTCTTAGATCTCATGTTCGATTCTCTTATGTACCAATTTTGACAGGTTAGTTTGACTTATTAAAAAAGAATATCTACAAATTATATGACCAATCGACCAATCCGATTTAACTAATTGATTAATCTTTTTCAAAAAAAAAAAAACTAATTGATTAATCTAGCAATACTTGAACACCTAACAAATTATCTTATTATTACCAATCAATTACTCTTAGCATACATCCGTACTGGTCTTAGTGTATTGGTCTTAGTGTATGTTTGATTCCACTTTAGAAGATTTAAAATTGACTTAAGTGGTGTACCATTGATTTTGACTATGTTGCTCTTGAATATAATTAATTTGTTTCCCAAGAGTGGATTCTAACTTCAATATAGAATCCATAAACAATTTTAAGACATTTATTGTTCAATTAACTTTAATGATCGATCACTTTTACTAATAATCAATTCATTTACAATCAATTTTATACTATATGCAATTCATTCTAACATACATGAAGATATATCAATTCAACAAACATCACACAAGATCAAACAAAGGAACAAACAACATATATCATCAACACATTTATACTATGCAATTTAACACAGAAGTTACACATCACTAGGGATGACCGTGCAAGACTTAAGGATTACGGGACATCCCTATTTATTAAACCTACTCCCTATCCATTGTATCCAAGAGTCAAAACCCACTTCATACCTTATTTGACAAATTTTGGTGTTTCTATAGATTGGTTATGTTATGAAGAATGATCCTTTTGATATGTCCTGAAAAATTGGAGGCAGGTGAGAAACAGCAATGAGATTATGCACCTCGAAATACTAGACTCACATCAGCAAACGAAATTGAAAACGGTTGAGAATTGAAATTTCTTGAGAGGTTTGATCGCCTTTTTTTCAATTGAAGAGCCAAAGGTTCAAGATAAATGAATTTTTAGATTTTATGATGTTTACATAGTCTAGGGTTTATGATCTTATAAAGCTGTTTGAGTTGGTCTCATATTCAAATCAAATGGAAATGGAAAATCTGTTTTATTTTAAAATATAATTAATCACACATCAATCAATTTTTTTAAGCACAAATCATTTATAGAGTAAAACATGACCGTCTAGGTATAATCCATACAACAACAATCAAGTCTTATCCTACTAAATAGGGTGTCTAGATATAATCCATATCCCCTAAGTAAAAGTACAATCTATGTATCAATCAATCAATTCCCTCCTAAGTGCATGTTTGCTTTAGCGGTGCGTTTGTCCTTTTCGCGTTGAAAAATCACGTTGTCGCATAAGCTTGCTTTCGGAGCTTCTTTAAATCGCGGTGAAAAAGGTTATAAACGTGCGTTTGGCAAGGGAAATGCGCAACAAAACATGCACATAATCTTTAATTAAGGCCCCATTTGTTTTAGAATTTTTTAAAAAATGGATTTTTCTTTGTATTTCTAAAAAATGATTTTTTTTTTTTGGAAATTTACTCTAAAATAGTAGAAGTTATTTCAAACTCATTTGGTATAAGTTAAATAAGAGATTTTGACATTCACTAATTTAAATATTCATTGTTCGAGATTTTACATAGTAAAAATCACATATTTTTTCAAAACGACATCTTTCAAAAATGATTTTTATGAAAAACTATTTGAAATAGGTTTTTTCTTAGAGATTTTTTTTCAGAATTTTAGTATAAAAAAAATTATAACAAAATGATTAAATACTTAAATGACATTTTAAGATAAGTTATTCAAACAAATTTTTTATTTGAACCTTTCTTAAAAGTTTCTTTATTAAAAAATTATAACAAAAACATATTACACTACAAAAAGTTTATTTTAAAAAAGTTATAATAAACGGACTCTTAATACAAATAAAATAACATTAACATTAACTGATTAAATGTTTTGATGTCCAAGCATCAAAACATGTACTATCAATTAGTACAACTGATCCTCAAGGACTAAAATGAAATTAGAAAAACTTGAAGTGTTACACCTTCGATTTACACGTCAAGTATACTGAGATGGAATTTCAACTCCAAGCACATATGAACTCTTTCATAGAAACATGGGTTAAGAGGTCTTTACCCTCCTGTAATATAGGTCATTTTCAGTTTTCCCCCCTGTAAAATATTTTTTTTGATTTACCCCCTGTAAAATATTTTTGTTTTGATTTACCCCCCTAATAGGCCAAACAAAAACCAATTTCATTTTATTTTTTCAAGAAATTTTTGTTTTTGTTTGGCCTATTAGGGGG
>Ga0315914_1004805_pt1 | contig 20009 bp, 18 predicted proteins | sample MpolenodulesMG_FD_203920 | JGI IMG/M metagenome (GOLD analysis project Ga0315914, IMG submission 203920) | Medicago polymorpha root nodule microbial communities from Los Angeles, California, United States - elongated nodules | ecosystem: Host-associated > Plants > Roots > Nodule | place: USA... | reverse complement strand
TCATATTCTTTTGAAAAAAACATAAGCTTATGTATGAAATGGCTGCTGCATCGTAAGCTCGTGCTGCTTGTTCAGCTGTATCATAAGTGTCTAACCATACATAAGCTTTTCTCCATGAGTCTCGAATTTCTGCACCATATCGGCCATTTTTTGTCTTCCTCAAACCGCGGTAACGAATTTCCATCGTTGAACTTTTCACTGGTTTTGCCTTCACTCGAACCATCGTTGGCTGATACAAATAAACAAATGAATAAAAAATAATTTATGTTCTTTTTATATATAATTGAAAATGAATGATCACTTCTGAAAGAGAGAGATATTAATCTCGGTTTCTCATCATACCTTCTCTGTCAACAAAAAGAATATCAATTTATTTTTTCTCTTGTCAACAAAAAGATGGATGGCTGCAACCTATTTGTTATCGTTGCTCGAAATTGCTTTTGGGAGTTGTTTTGCAACCGTTTGAATTTCATTTTGCAACTTGGTTTGGCTATTGGGTTTGGTTTGTTTTCTTGCAGTATTATGGAAGTGGAAAAAACCAAACTGGCTTGAACTTCCAAAAAGACATAACAATGAACATCTTGCAGAGACTTGATACACTTGAAATAGTGACAAGTGCATCTGTTGTGTGCCCTCTCTGGTGGAATATTTGCAAGGATCCTCTCATTTGGCGCACCATTGACCTGATGACCAATATCTCTCTCATACTCTGATTATGAATATTCTTCTCGTTTAGAGAAGATTTGTCGTTATGTTGTTGACCGAAGTTGTGGGCATCTGAAAGATATTTATATTAAGAAATTTGGGACTGATGATCTCCTTCATCACATAGCTAACAGGTATTATCAATATTTTTTGGTTTCTTGTATTATTAGTTTGTTGTTATATGATCAGTGACCCTGGTTTTGTTTCTAGATGAAGGTTATACATTCTGTAAGATTCTCCTTTCTTTGATATTGTTTTTTAGCGGTATTTTTAAATTTATGGCATGTCTAAATGTATCAGCAAATAGTTAATTTTCTTTGATGCATCCTTTTTGGCATGTAAAACTACCTTTTAATGATAATTAACTAATTTAAAGTTTTATCTTTCCATCATTTGTTTTCAAAATTTTCAGTACAAGTCACCTTAGATGCATACGGCTTGAAGGATGCAATGAAATTTCAAGTGAAGTAGTATTCAGGGGAGTTGTGAAGAAGCAACCATTCTTAGAAGACCATGACATTTATCATTGTTTTCACACTGAAACTTAGCCCTTGTCGTGAGCCAGAAGATAAGGGTGACAATGTTGCATTTGCTATTGCAAAAACAATGCCTGAGTTGCGCCAGCTTATGATTTTGAATAACATACTGTCTAATGATGTATTGCTTGCTATTCTAGATGGATGTCCTCTTCTTGAATCTCTTGATCTTCGCGGATGTCTACATGTTGATTTGGATGAAAATTTGGAGAAAAGATGCATTGAGCAGGTCAAAGAATTTCGATTTCCAGAGGAATATATAGATCATGTTGATAGCTTTATTGATTATATTCACAGTCTATGTTCTAAATTTACGATCAACTTTCTTGGTTAGACGAGATACCATCAAGTGGTGTTGAATAGGTTGTTCTCTTTGTACTCTTCATTTGGTTGGAAATTTCCCACACTCCACCAATCAGATGTCTTATTAATATTATGCCCTTTTCCTATAACAATTTTGACAGCCATTTATTTTATCTTCCATATAGAATTTGATATTGCATTCTCATTAAAATCCGTTAACACTACTTTGTACAAAGCACAAGTCTATGTGAGTCTGTACGAATCTACATGAGTATACCGAGTCTACCATAAAAATGATTCTACGTGAGAGTCTACTCACTTTTGCTTTCTTGATTCATAAACTCATATAGACTCGTGAGTCTACTCGCGAGTTTGATAACCATGGGTGGCATGTCTAGGTCCTTCAGATAAATGTATTTTTGCTATTAATATTTGGAGCTTGTGGATGACTAGAAATGTATCAATTTGAGACCATCAAAACGAGGGGATGACAAAAATTATTCATAGAGGAAACTGCATCTTGACAGAATGGCAGAATGCTCGTCGAATTGAGGAGACGTCTGATAGACTTTTAGCAAGCGTACTAAAAATATATCAAAGTAATAAAATTTATAAGTTCATATCTACAGGGACTGTTTCAATTTCTACTCGGCGAAAGCATTAAAATAAATGATGTATTAAATTCAAAGGTGCTCTAGGCAGTTGAGTTGATTTTTGTAACATAAACGTAATAAAAACAATAAAAGTCGGTATTGGGAATTTATGAGAAAAATATGATTAAGATCATCGAATCCTCTAACGTTCCTCTATGGTAATTTGCACTCCCAATTCAAGCAATTTCCATCTAATTTAACGACGAACTAACATAATAATTCTACCCAATCTCTTGGCCTAGAATTCTCTCCGCAAGTGACAACCCCTTAATTTGTTAAGTGAATTCGGGACTATTGGAGGCCTATCAGAACGTTAATCCATTAGTCATAACCTAATAATGATCTATCTCTAGCTTAATTACTTAGGTTAAATTTATTAGCTAGATCAAAGTCAAAAGTCAAGGGTCATTCAATCTCTAAGATCAATTTGCATATTCATAAAGTTAGGGCTAGTAGTCGACGATAAACATACAAAAAACATTAAACACAAAGTAATATGAATTAAACTAGACATTCATTGATATTCAAGAGAGTTCATACTAGGTTTCCATAAAGTTACATCAGATTCATTTAGGTCTCAACCAAAAGAGAATTAGCTACTCATGTTCGTAAAAATAAACAACATAAAAAAAGAAAATAAAGCAAATAGTTTCGTTGTTGCCGATGTTGCTCTTGAATTTTCTTTCTAATAACTGTTGTTGTTTTTGCATGTCGTAGCTCTTATCTCCGTCCTTTTGTCTCAAAAACCGTGAATCATGTACAAGCTGTAATCTCCAAAACGTGATGTCCCTTTTTGCAAAAACGTTCTCCCTTATTTCTAGGCATGGCAACGGGGCTGGATGGAGATGGGTTTTACATTCCCCGTCCCCATACCCGATTCTCATATACTTACCCGCTACCATATCCATACCCAACGGGGATGATAAATTGAACCTCATCCCCGTCCCCGACGGGTTCGAGTATCCCCGCCCCATCGCGTTCCCGCATTGAATAATCTTTTTAATAAAAAATAAAAGCTTTTTTGCAACCCGTAGAGAAATGTTGTAATGTATTATCGAGCAATATGCCCACTCTAACATTTGTTAGACCGATTGATTTAGTTGATCCTTTAAATATCAATGATAGTTTTTATAACACGACAATTATCAAACAAAATAACATGGCATATCAACATAAAATAATTTTCTGCATTTGGGACGGGTTTGAGTATGGGTTCAGAGTGGGTACCAATATACCCGTTACCCGTCTCATACCCGTGTTTTAAAATCATGGAAAACTCAAACCCATACCCAAACCTAGTCAAAATGGGAAAAACCCGTCAAATTGGATTTGGTTTGGGCGGGTAACCACGAGTATGGGTTTTGTTACCATGCCTACTTATATCCCTTTTTCTCCTCTTTTATTTCCGTTTCCTTTTCCTCTCGGGTCAACCAATACAACTTGGGTCAAAGGCCGATTTGTATTTTCTAATTTCCAAGCGAAAATTGTTGTATACACATGTTATTTGACTGAAAAACACATGTAAAAGACGAAAGTACCCCTCGATAGTTAACTGTTAAGGAAAATAGAACCGATGGCAGTTAACTACCGAGGAAAACTTCGGCAGTTAACTGCCGATGCGTGCTGAACATATGCAGAAACAAAAACATCAGTTTTTCAGTTTCTTCATTGCTCAAAAACTACCAAACTTCTTTCCAATTCCTCCAATTTCCATTTTCACGATTTCCAAGCAATCATCTCCACATTATTGCAAATAAGTAGCATTAATCCATGTAATCTTAATCTTAGTTTGTTTAGGTTAAGTTTTTTTAAAAAAATTGAATAGTTTGCATGTGGTTAGGGTTGATGTGGGAATTGAAATTTTGATGATTGCATGTAGTTTATAATTGAATGTTGTTGCTTAAATTGATGTTTGAATGATGTTAGAGTATAATGTGGTTTTGAATGGTGGCAAAAGAACACATTGAGTATGTTTGATACTTTGCACACAAAGTGTTCGATAAAATGCCCCAATGAGAATTATATTGATTATTGAGTTAGTTTATATTATGGAAATGATGTTAATTGTAGTTTGATAAAGTGTATATTGAATTAGGTTGAATGTGATTTTGATTTTCACCAAATGTGAATGTTTATGTTTAGTTTAGGTTATGTTTAGGTTGAATGTGTTTGATAATGTGTTTGATTATTTACGTTTGAATGTGAATGATAATGTTTAGGTTGAATGTGAATGTTTGATAAAGTGGTTGAATGTGGTTGAATGTTTGTGTTTAGTTTATGTTATGTTTAGGTTTAATGTGTTTGATTATTTACATATAAGTTGAATGATGTTCATTTTTTAAATATTTGTGTAGATATGTCTAATCAAGACCAAGGACCACCGATTGATCCATTTAAGATGATTGGTGGTAGGCGTGCGATGACACAAAGCCACCGGCGGAAGAGGCAAAATAGGCACATCCCAAATAGGGGAAGAGGTAAAGGGAGGACAGATGGTTCAGGGACTTCTCAGGCTACACAAATTGAACAGTCACAGGTCGTTGACCCAACCCAGGAGGTGGAGTACCTGAATTTTCAGGATGAGATACACCATGATGCCACTTATGGTGGGTATGACCAGCAACATATACCAGTACGGCATATACCAGACCAGAATGACATTGCAACAGCGGCAGACCCAACGACGTTACCTTTGTAGCCTCCATTTCCTAGAGGACCGGAAGATACATCTTTGATGCACTCTTATGCCAAACATGTGACATTGCCGCTTTGGTATAATTCAAATAACGTAAGTGTTATTTTTAATTGTCTAAAATTATCATATGCAACACAATTTAAATGTTTTAATTTTTTTATATTTGTTTTTGTTTAATTATTATATCAACTTTTATATATGTTTTTGTTTAATTATAAACTTAATTTTAAAATGCCGCGTGTAATATAAATTGAAATTACACGTGCGTGCCAATTTAAATGTACTAATTTTGTTATGTGTTTTTTTAAGTTTTAAATGTGTTATGTCTTAAATTATAAATACATCCGGCAATTTCAATTTGTGATTTTTATTTTTACATGTGTTATGTTTTATTTTGTTTAGTTAAATGTTTACATTGTTTAAGTTATTTAAAATATGTTAATTTTTTATTATTATTTTAGGTTCAAGGTGCGTATTGTAAAACCAATTAATCATGGGGCTAAGATTTTGAGTCTACGACGTCCAAATGATAATGCAAATTCGTTTTGGGGTCTGCTAAAGGAGACCAGGTTACATGATTTGGTTTATCTGGGCTATGTCACTGTGCCTCATGATTTGGTCTATCTGACGACCATGGAGGATGGCTACGCGGGGATGCGTAATTATTCTTAGGGAGGGATGACATTGGCATACCTATACCACTGCCTAGCTGAGGCCTCTTTGCCTGGAGACAGAGCTCATGGGGAAGCGTGACACTGCTCACTGTAAAAAATTGTCACATTTGAACCTTAACTTTTATTTTTTTTTGTTATATTTTTCGTGCGTAATAACTTATAAATGTGATTTGTTTGGTTTGTGCAGGGATGGTTTTGGTGCATTTTCCTGACTTTTTCAGTGTTGATCCAAATCCCAACTATATTGAAAACTATCCGGTTGCGGCAAAGTGGGTGTTACAGAAGGGTCATGGAGAGGGGCTAACGTATCGGTCATTACTTGATCATTTGTAGTTTGATGACGTATGTTGGAGGTCGTACGAAGAGCACAAGGAGATCTAGGGTTTTGAGGAGATTTTCTGGAATTCAGGTTTGGTTATGTGCGGTGTTGTTAGGGTGTATCGTCACTTGTCTGAGAGAGTTTTGCGGTAGTACAAATACGTCCAAACCGTCCCTAGACATCCAACGGATGTTGTAGAGCTGCAGATTGTGGTACACTAGGGTGTCTCACCCTCAGATTTTGTCACCTCTTCCAAGAGATCTTCCCTGGCCAGCAAATGAAGAGCAGGTCATTGCACAACAGTGGGAGCGATACGAGGCGAGAAGCTCGCCTAATACCTATGACATGGTTAGTGGCGTTGTTGCCTACGCTGATGCGCAGATGGGTCAGGCGGAGGTCATGAGCCCTAAGCAATGGTTTCAGGTTGTGAGCCATTTTAGAGAGCAAATCGCGCCGATATTGACCAGGAGGCGAGGTCAGAGGCCGAGGAGGCGGCAACATCAGCATCAGCAGGACCAGGACCATGATTAGAATTGGTAGGACATTATGTTTTTGTTTATTACTTGTTTTTAGTTATTGTGGGATTTGTTGGTTGGTTTCTTGTAAATTATCATGACATTGGTTTATTGTATTTCGATGACACATTTCTATGACAATTCATGGTTTTCGTATCAAATTTTCAATTTAAATTATGTTGGTAATTTCCGTTTATTAAATTTATGATTTGGCATTGAAACAATGTGTTTACAATGTGTAAAAACACATGTAACAGGTTCTGCCTCAATAGGTTCTGCCTCAATAGGTTCTGCCATTTTATGGCTTCAGGACGCATCGACAGTTAATTGCCAAGGAAAAGGGATTCGGCAGCAGTTAACTGCCGAAGAAACTTCGGCAGTTAACTCCCGAGGAAATTGAAACCGGCGGCAGTTAACTACCGAGGGGCATTACGGTCTTTTACATGTGTTTTTCATTCAAATAACATGTGAATACAACAATTTTCTTTCCAAGCATGTGATGCACGTGTGGCCATATATAATTAAACCATGATATTGTAATTTTACCATTAGGGTTCAACACTTCAAATTGTCACACCTTCATTATTTCATCTAACCATTGACCATATAATAATAGGTACTAATACACTACTTGACTCCATAAATAAGAAAACGACAATTTATTTAAAATGACTCTAAATTAAGATACTAAACAAATACAAATAGATTTGAAACTTAACCAAAAAGACTCTAAAATTGTGATACGACGGACTGTCATCAATGTTCTCGTCACAACAACAAACTCATCATGATAGATTGAGTTGGCAACGACCACCCAATAGTTTTGTAAAGTGTAATATTGATGCTTGACTCTCGGAGTATCACAATGTGTGGGTGTTGAAATGTGTCTAAGAGATGAATTTGGCATTTTTATGTGAGCTAAAACTATATGGTTGAAACCGATTATGTATGTTGATATAGGAGAAGCTTTAGGATTACTAGCAACTATGGAATGGGTAAGAGAGTTGGAATTTAAGAAAGTTATTTTCTGCTTAGATTTAAAAGTAGTAGTAGACTCATTGAGCTTCAATTACTTTGAGAATCTTGACATTAAGGAATCTAAGGACCAAGGTGTCGCCTCTTAATGAAAAACGCTCTGGCATGAGCGCCGCTTCTCAATTTTCAGTTTTGATCACCATCGCTTGCTATTGGTTTGGCATAATCAATTGTTTCATGAATCACTTTCCATCTTTTTGTTACAATTTATGTTGTTCCCTAAATTGTATTGGTGGCTTATAAGGTTATGTGTTACAAATTAAAATTGTTGTCTCCCATCATTAATCATTGTTGTGAATTCGAGAAAATCACACCAATAACAAACTTGATGTGTGGAGCAAGTGATAATCAAGCAACCCAAACAAAGTGTATGGAACAATAATCACAAACAAAAGTAGAAAACAACGAGAAAAAGAAGAGAGAACACAAAAGAATTTGTTTACCCAGTTCGGTCCAAATTGACCTAGTCTGGGGGAGAGAGCAGCCCTCCGTTTCAATATAATGATGAGTAACTTTACAAAAGAGATATCAATGGGTTACAAGAATAAGTCTCCAAACCTAATTCTACCCAAAGTCCAATCTCTTCCCGTGACCAAGAGACTCAATCCTAATAGTGTTTCCCAAGGTGAATCAACAACAACCCTAGTTTCTCCCGCTTAGAGAAATCTCTCTAAAACCCTAGTTTGATGTTTGTTTCCCAACCTTTGTTTTCAGCCCCCTCTATCTCAAGTTTTGCTCTGATACAAAGCCTATATTTATAGTAAAAGTATCCCTCATAAAATTGGAACAAATCTAGGCCCGAAAATACGTTTCTGTTATATTTCCTGCTGTCAAAATCGGTCACCGAATTCCTCCATTCGCCCACCGATATTTGCCGAACCAACAGACAAAAAACAACACTCAAATTCGGCCACCGTGCCAGTCAATTCGGCCACCGAATTAGACAGCATCAGAACTCCAATTTCTCCAATTTTGAATCACTTTCTAAACAATCATGAACACTATAAATATCATTGCTCTAATGTCCGTTATGACTGCTGCTTTCTTTCTTCTCCTGATCGCGTCTCTTGGGGCAGGCCATCATGGCCACGACTCAACTGATTTGTACGTGGAGGTGTGTCAATCACGAACACATTTCATGACAAGAGGAAAAATCAATCAAACCAACATGTTGTTAGACAACACAAATAAGTACTCACTTTTGCACATGCCCTTACTATGATGCTCTGGTTCTTCATTTGCCCAAACCTTGCATCAAGGGAGATTCTGTATGTGTTAAGCTCAATCAATATGTTTACGAATGTGGGGTGGATGTTTTCAAAGGGGAAAAAACCTTTAACGAACAAACGTTGAAGCTCCAAAAGATTGGAAGGATTTGGGACAATGGCGTCTTATTTCTCTTGGACGCGGGTATTATGAATTCCAGTTTTCTACTCCTGATGATAAGTTGAAGGCTTGGTCTGTTGGCAGTTACACTTTGAAGCCTGACATTCTTTGACTCTCTAAATGGAAACCTGATTTGAATCTGTCATCCAGGGTTCCCAATTCTAATATCATTGTTCTTTGGGACCTTCGTAACCGCTACTGCAATTTTGAATATGCAACTTTTGTTTTATCATGTTTTCAGGGAAGGTAATTCTTTTTCTTTTCTAACAAGTTAGCAGCCTTGGGTCACGATTGTACTGATTTCTCTTGGTGGGATACTCTTCCAGACAGCCTTTTGGGGGACTTTTTGAGGGATCGTTGTAATCTCCTAAATTTTCATTTTAGTTAATTTTCTTTTTTCTCTATGGGGTTTTGACCCAGTCTCCCCCATCTTGTAATTACTTTTTTCTCTGTTTTTTTTTAATAATACATATGAGTTCTTGGTAGGGGATTAGAGGCTCTAATTTGTGCCAACCTAGTTGGGATGTCACTACACTCTTAATTCAGCCAACAAAATAGTGGTAGACTCATTGAACACACATGTTCGAGATGACGCAAAGCTTGGTTCCATCTTAGCTAGGTGTATAGTTAATTTATCTGATATTTATAACAACTCTTGTGTTGAGTTTTATAAGCGAGAGGCTAATATGGTTGCTCATAATCTTGCAAAGGCGGAAATAGACAACAACAGTTCTCATCTCTATTTTGACATACTCGATTGTATTGATCTTTTGATTTTTAATGAAAATAATTAGTACATTTTTGTCAAAAAGAAAAAGGTGAAATTAACATAATCCAAATATAAGCAGTAACAAGATTAGATTACAACCTCTAAAAAAAGATTAGATACGCGAGTTACATAACCTCTATATAAATTAGAGGATCATCATAACAAGTCGTTTCTCCTTTCACGATGTTTTAAACCCTAAATGGTAATGCTAGTTTTAATTAAACCAAAAGTATAACAAGTTGATCTCTAGTTTTATCATCGGACGCTGCATCACTCCAAAAACCAACAATACACATATCAACCTATTGTGGTTGTCTATGAATTCTATCAATTCGATTCATCATCCTTATATCTTTCCAGTCTCTTCTTAGGGCAGAGATGTGTCAATTGAGTCAATCAATTCGAAAAAACTTCATAAATAACATTATTTAGGAGACACAATAAACATATACCACTTGATGGTTCAATAGTGTTATTCAGTTCTTGTACTATTATTGAAAAATCATGTACTTTTCACAGCACATGCACATGGTTTAAGAGACAAATAAAAGTGCATATTGTAGTAAAGCCTAACAAGATGGCCTCTCAGAAATTCATGTATGCATCAAACATCAAAAGCAGCTACAACTTTTACAAGCAACCCAAAGAGAATGAAAGGAGTAGAGAATAAGGGACTATGATCACTATTTTCTATTTCATACACATTCAATGGTGGCCACTTCTTAATCATGGCTTCTTGTTGTTCTGGCTTCAACACTCTGTCTTGTTTTGTCCTAATGTACACGTGAGGTACCTTCTCTGCTTCATCACTTTCTTTGAATCTTGCACTTGTTATAGCTAGAATTGGTCCAGGCCTCAACAACATTGCTGCTAAGGTAAAATCCTAAGCCACAAACAAAATTATCATTAGTGTGACACTATTATTAAAAGGGAAATGCTAATGAATGTTTTAAGGGCACTCTTTAAGAATTTTAGGTAGTAATTCTTTATGAAAATTTATGAATTCAATGCATTAAAAATTGAAATAAGGCACTAACTTTTTAAATGATTAGTTTCTTAATTTAAATTTTTTAAAGAGTACCCTTAGGCATTCATTAGCAAGACCCCTTGTTAAAATATTTACTACCTTTTTATGAATTAGTAAAATTTAGATTAGAAGACATACAAGGTTAGAGAGAACCACTAATTTTAAAAAGAATTAATAATATGTAGTACAAGCTAATGTCAAACTATCTAGGCAATAAACATAAATTCTTAACATATGTTAATATTAAGATAACCTTGATAAGGCACTTTTTTAATGGGTTTGATGAGGTACTTGATGTCTAATTTTTTTTGTTACTTTAAAGTATGTTGAATATTTATTACCACTTTGATATGAGTAATAACACCATCATTGGTTAGAAATTTCCCTGAGGATGATAAATAAACCCTAAACCCTAAATGGTGGCAAAAGTATAAAATGGTAAGAAATTGATGATAAACTAGACCATCGACCCATGCATCGCACGGGTCATATCAACTATGATATATAAGAATAAGAATAAAGTATATCACATTATAGATTTGACACGTAATTGAAATTAAAATACCTTTAGTGTTTTGTAAAAAAAAAAGGGAGATTTAGAAAGTCGATTAAAAATATAATTTTCAGATTCTAACCATTAACATGGTAAAATTAGTTGTTTGCAAAATTGTTAATTTAAAATTTAATCTTAATAAGGTATATGAATATTCCCTAAGAAAAATAGGGTGTTTGATATTGGATATCATTTAATTGAAGCAAAATTAAATCAAGAAAATTGTCAGTGGATAGGAATGAAATTGGTGCGAGCATTTTTTTTAGATGAAATTTGTTAGGTTAAATTACTGTTAACCTAATACAGCAAATGAGAGGGAAAATATTAGGTTAAATTGTTGCAGACCTAACAAAATTAATAAATAAGGATGCGTTTTTTAGATGAAATTTGTTAGGTTAAATTACTGTTAACCTAATACAGCAAATGAGAGGGAAAATATTAGGTTAAATTGTTGCAGACCTAACCAAATTAATAAATAATAAGGATAAAAAGCATAAATATTAGGCATGTGCCATGTGGGGTGTCCTGGAGCTAAAATGCTTCGGAAAGAAAGTGATAGTTGATCAAACAGTTTTTACATAAAGATGACATGTATGTCATATATTTGTTTTTGCTTCTTTCTTTTTACCCTTACAGAGATGTATGAATTATACCAATTGTGTTTTATGATTAGCTTATTTATTAAAAATCAACACTTGTCTAGTGTTTAATGTGATGATTAATTTTAACTCTTTTGAGCAAGTTCTTTATGATAATTTATAAAAACAACTTATATAAAAGTAATATCTCATCTTTTCTTTGATTAGAGATCAATATAAGTAAACTATTTATCCAAACGTACTCTTTATATACCTCATTAGGGCACAAATGATAGAAGACTTCCCGTTGAAATTCCATTTTCATCAAAGCACTTGTTGGAGGCTTATCTTTTCCCAATCCAAATCCTAGATGATATACATCTCCATACTCAGACAGGTCAGGTATACCCTGCAGCTTGTCACAAATTAATCAAAATGCATTTTCCAAAAATATTATTACTAACAGTAACAAGGAGACACAACACAAGATATCATGCATGAACATGGCACATATAATGAGAGTTTGTTTTTGATATAGGAAAATTAAGTACTCACATCTCTTAGATCTTCATCCGTACAAAACCCCAGTTTGAGCATAGTTGCAGCCACATACACTGCTAAACATATTTTATTGGTAAATTTGTGACAAGCATGGGTAATACTCAACCCTCCTGCACTATGTCCCACCAATATTACCTATTACATCAAAGTTAGACAGGTTTAACTTTCTAATCTATTGATCAATATAATAAATAACAATGTATAAATTTGAATTTGGTGTAATAGTTGTGTCACACAATTTTCAATCTCAACCGTTCAGTATCTCAAATTAATTGTCAAAATCGTTATAAACTGATTTCTAATTTTGTAAGTTGAACCGTCCAATTTCATATTCACGGGGGAGATTGTAAATTGCGTGTAACAAATTTTTTCTACAACAAATCCAAATATAGGTAGAGTCATGGGGGTCACACAACAACCTTTTCATTTTCAGGCAAAGAAGACATGAAATCCAAGAGGGGTTGATTATAATCATCAAAAGAAAGAACAGAATCAGCATCAGATTGATTAATTCCTGCACCTTTGAGGTCTATGCAGGAGACTTTGTAGCCAGAATTCTCCATAAGGCACCTGATTTTGTACCAGCACCAACCTCCTCCACCTATGCCATGTACCAACACAAAGTGCTGCTTCAAGATAGTTGTTGCAGTTCCTATTGAATCAGCACCACTTTCCTCTCTCTTAGGAATGGTTATCTCTCCATTCACTACCATGATGCTCCGTCTCTTCTTTTGCTTTCAACTTTGTTGTGACCATATATATATAAGAAAAATACTTGAGTGGGTGGTAATAAACATTTAGACACATCATTTGGACATATACATAAAGTCACATGCTATTTAATTGTTTCAAACATGTCCAATGCAATCTAATAAATGGAGATATACCTTCCATTTATTAATACATTTTTTTGACCAAATTTATAGATACATAGTATTAAACTATATATCATGTCCAATGCAATGCCCTCAATGAGAAAAGTAAGTCTTCATAGGTCATTATATTTCCTTTTTATTTTTATTTTATTTTTGAAAAGGTGCGTTTCTCTTTTTATTAACTTTCCATGTCCATTGTATTGTGGATTCCTCCAGCTTCTTTATTTGAAAACAAATAAAATATATAATACAGCTTTTCTTATTTAAAATATAATATAGTTTTTAATATAAGAAAAAGCGTACTCATGTATTTGGTCCAATTAATGGGTCGGATCAGTGTCATTTTCTTCCATATATTAGAAGAACTTTGAAAATGTCAATATAAACTATAACAAATTCCATGGTAGAAATAACACTCATAGCCAAAGGAAGATAGGAGCCCGATCTAATGGCTCCATATGGCACACATTCGTGCAGAGAATAATATTATCTTTGGAAATGGATATTTTATATTTCCTCAACACTATTCAAAATATTTCCTCAACACTATTTTTTAAGTAGATAAACGATGTAGTCGTTAGAAACTCACACATATAAACGAATGAGTCATTCAAAACCTGATTAATATTTAGTCTAACTATTTTAATACTTCTTTTTGAAATATCTATTTTAATATTTTTATCAAATGAGTTAGGATATGTGGACGAACACTATTTTCTTAACATGATGAATTAATCAATCGGATTTGATGGTGGAATTGAGTATTTGCGTGTGTGACACATTAAATTGCATTATAGTAATCACGTATGATATGGATATTTATTTTTATTTTTTTCACTAATGTGATGTGGATATTGCTGGCCGGTAAAATCTTGTTTTATTTAATATTTTGCTTTTCACTAAAGATACAATTTTTCTTTTGAAGTGAACGGGAGGCAAATGGGTAACATCTTAAGTAGATTAAAAATCAAATAATACAAAAAATTTGGGGAAATCAAGTTAGAAACCTTGAACAACCATCTAAATTGGGCATTACAAATTAAAGTACAAGACATCCCTAAAGGGCACAATAACCACAAATCACATTTTAGGGTAAAACCACACACAACAGTGCTCAATCCAGCGAACCTGCAAGGGTGGCCCTGATGGTGGGCGGGAGGGGCGACAACCCAGGGCACCACTTTTTTAGGTGCATCAAAATTATTATTTTTATTTAGTAGTCAGTACTATATAGATATATTCTTTTTAATTCGCTTTGATTAATTAGATTGAAAATATATTTTTAGAGAACTTGATTATATATGAATCTTTTGCAACAAAAAATGCAAGAAGAAAAATATTAGAATAATTAAAATGACACTATTTTATTGTTTCGTCTAGGACACCAAAAATCTTAAAACCGGCCCTGCGAGCCTGCATACATGCAACTCACTGAAATCTAGATTTTTAGGTAGGTAGGTGAACTTTGAGGGACAACGAATCTAAATTTGTAGGAAGGCAAATGATTTGACCACCAACACAGATGCAGAACCCCCAAACATGCAACTCACTACGCTACAACAAGACAATAACCACCCACAGTCATTTCTAGCAAAAAGTTAGAGTATAAGCAAAATCATCTCTACTTATTCATTGCAGAGAGGAAAACATATCAAATGAAATAATATATAATGAAAAATATGATTGAAAAAGACAAATATTTCTTGCTAGGTGAAACAACCTCAAAATAACAATAAAAAAGAACCGGAGTTGTCATAATAAAATGAAAGCATGCATTTTATAAAGTGAAATTACCCAACTATTACTCCTTTAGGTTTCAATTTTAAGCTAAACTAACTAACTTCATAATTATTAATGATCGTACCTGATCAAAAGGTGGTTGTCGGTGTTTTCTTTAATGCGGTGGTTCACGGAAGTGAGTATACTTCAATGAGCGTTGGACCGAATGGAGGGTGTGTACCTACAGACACTCTGACGCTCAAGTTAGTAGAGGTTCAGAATGGGGGATTTGAAAGTGAGAGAGATTCTACCTTGGAGGCTACGAGGAGCCTCCTATTTATAGAGGTGGGTGAATGCAGAGCCGTAATGGCACACGTGTGTTTGGCAGTTACGAAATTGTGAGAAGTGTAACTGCCAGAGAGATACGTTATTGTTCGTTTGATCAAGTCTCAGTTGCTCCGAGCACCCCTCCTCGTGGAGAAGGGGTATGTTGCGAGTAAATTGTCAAATGCAACATTTGGGCTTGGTTTGTTAATGAGCCTAAGCAGTTAAACCCAGGTCTTTGACCGGTCCAGAACAATTAAGAAATTTAATTAAATGTAACTAATATTTTTGTTCACATAAAAACAAAAGTGCAAGCTCAAAAGTGTGCTTCATAGCAAAAACGTTCTCTAAGATTTATTGTAGAGAAGGAACAATATAAAATATAAAATAAATAGTTGAAAATATTATGGGAAAAAAATAATTCCATAAAATAACAACACATTTATTAATTTTTTTAGTACATGAAACAACTTCAAAATGACAAATAAAAAGAATGAGAGCAGTAATAAGAAAATGAAAGTATGAGCGTTACAACTTGAACTTTGAATTATCTAACTATTACTCATTTAGGTTTTTTTATTCTTTTCTTTTTTCTTAGATGAAGTGGTAATCCACCGAAAATAAACTCATACAGAACTGTGAGGTTCCATATTCGAACCCGGGTCACGGCGCCTGACCTTGTAATTTCAGTATTTGTCAGTTGAACTAGGACTTTTAAACTTACTCATTTAGGTTTTAATTATAAGCAAACTAGATAGCTTCATATTTATTAAGAAATGATTAGTACGTTTAATCTCATAAAATATTAAGTGTAAGCTCAAAAGTCTGCTTCATGAGAACGTGTTCCATGAGAATAAAAGAGTATTTGAACAACCTGACCAAAAAATAAAAAAGAGTATCTGAACATAATATTTATATTTATTAATATATTTTTACGAAATAACATCATTAAATTTGCTTTTTATTAGACCGCTTTAAAAATTCTTTTTTCTTATATTCAAAATTTGAAGAATTCTTTTTATAAATTAAAAATCTTTGTAATCATAACTAAAGACATGTTTTTCTAGCACAAACTAAAAACATGATTGTGCCGTACTTTGATTATTTCTTTGTCAAATAATCTAGTAACGAGAATCACACATCTTAAATATAGAGAAGTGAAGAATTTTAAATTCAAACTTGAATTCTAATACATCAATATTGTTTATGCTGCTCAACCGAGTTGTACTTACACGACACATATTGTGTGATGATTGTTGAGGAGAGTAATAGTGTGTCATTTCAATCAATTTCATGAGAGGGCTGAAGAAAGATTGCACATAGAAGATTGCACATAGAGGAGAAAATTTTAATTTTGGTCGCTTTAATGTGGAGCATTGGATGGTGAGAAACATATACCGTAAAAGGCTGCTGCTGTTTTTTATAAGTATGAAAGTAATTGCTTGGTTTGCAAAATGGCGCTCTTATCCTTTAGCGTCTTTGCAAAGTGATTAACACCTTGTGGTTGTGATTTTTTTTTTGGTTGTGATAAATTGGACCTTATACTCAAAATATACTTTGCTTTTTCAAAAAATATTAAAATATATAGAGACGTAAATACGTAATAAGAAAGATACATAAGGTTGTAGTATATTAACTAGAGATGGTCTCCTTGCTATTGATTAAAATCCATGAGTGTTACATATTCATTTCTTATATGGTGTTACAGTCGTAAATTTTAATCGATTATATTGAGAGTATTGGAAGGAAGGTGTAGAAGAACATAGCTGAGAAAATCCTCATGTTCCTAAGAGATCACAAATCTGCAAGAAAGGATTAGGCCTAACATTCTTTGTAGGTTCAGTAACTTGTTCATAAGGTTTTGGAAAAGGAAATTTCTTTTCTCACCCTTCTCTCTTTTCACGCACCCTCCAATATAAGAGGGTGGTTGTTTTATGCGCTCTATGGATTTATTCAACCTCTTAAATAAGCCGATCGACATATATGATTCTATGCAAAATAAAAACGGATCATATGTCTCGATTGATTGTGTGATTGAAAGTTACAATCCAATAAAACTAAAGGGCTTTTTAGCAACTTGAGGGTACAATAAACACTGATCGGGTCATATTTCTTTTAACACCATATTTCCTAGTATTTTCTGTTAGTATTTTGTTTGATAAAGTTATGTTTTTATTTAAGTTTCATTTGCCTTTTACTATATTTTACTTTATTATTAAATATTTAGGTAAAATGAGAGGTGTATATATTAAGAAATGGTACAAAATGGGCTAGAATCTTCCAAAGAATCAAGATTTACTAACAAGCCATGATCAAGTAGTGGCAAATAACTTAGCATAACTCCAAAAATCATATCACTAAAGATAAAAAAAACTATCACCTAATGATAAGGAAGCCAATGATGAACTTCTTAAATACATAAGTTGTTACGGTCGTCTGTAATGATGGGGTACAAACATAACAACTGAATAAATTCATGTTTTGTAGTTTTTCTTTTGGCGCTTGATCAATCCATGTGTAATAGCTATTAATTATGTGTCTACTAATGTATTTGCACGTAAATTGTAATGCCTTGTCTATAAATAGGTTTAGTCTTGTCTTGGTTTGACACCAGTCACCACCAAAAGTACTTGAATCTTGCATTTTGTTTCAATGTAGTTTTTTTTCCCTCTTTTATTTCTTGTTTTCTATATTTTATTTTGTTTATGCTCATTACTATGAAGAATCTTAATTAGGTCTTTGAATCATGGAATGTAGTCTTATGACAAGCTCTCCATGACTCTATTTCTTCTTTAGCTGGGAAAATACATTCACCTAATCTAGCTTTAAAAATTTATCGAGATCTTAGGAAATATTTCGATAAGAAAAAGTGAAGGATGATTGTTGAACGTATAAAGTTAGACACAAGATTTGAAGCATGAGAATAACCTAAAACTTTTTTCGAATGTAAAAATGGGTGTTTGGGTTTAATTGGTCAAGTTAACATGAATTGCCGTGAGAATAGGATTTTGTGTTAGTGAGACATTTCTTTGTTACTAGATATAGAGTAAACAATATAATAGAGAATACCTCTTTAGGCATGCATTTCCAAGGCAAATAAAATGAATAAGATTTGATTTGTTCTCCGTAAAGATGAACTCCAATGATTCTAAGGACTCTTTTTATATTGTTGATTTGTCTTTTAATTATCTTACATTTTTTATAAAAATATCTCTTTTCTTTTGCATACTTAGGGAGAAAAGAGTTATGTTGATGATCACAAATTCCTGTAAAATCGATATTTTATTACGAAGATCAAATTGTGTATTTGCGATGATATTTATATTTCGCTAAGTTGAATGAATTCATATTGTCATTTTAGTAAAAAAAAAAAAAAAAAGAAGAAGATAAGTTACCATTGTTTTTCTATCAATTATATCCTTTATTTACTTTTACAAATCCTTGATTCACTTAAGATGATTTATTTTTACAAGAATATTTTTCAAGGACAATATATCCAAAGCCCTAAAGTACAAAAACAAAGTGGGAAAAAGGTAGTAGCAACCCAACACAAGAGACACCAAGACCACAAAGAGAACTTCTCTTTACCCAAACGTTTTTGCTTATTCTCAATTGAAATGTCCATATTGCCCCTGCGTGAGTTAACTTGCGCTGCGTGAGTTAAGTCACGCTACATTAGTTAACTCATGCAACGTGATCTTATATACCCAAGCAGAGCCTCATTTCCTCATTTCCAATAAAATCTCTCTCAAATTACCCCAATCCGAAATTCCTTCAACTTCAAATCAAACAACACTCCAACAACAAGAACAAGTAAGTTTTCACTTAAATTATGTTGGTATGATAGATTTTTACACCTAAACTATAATTTCTTAGGTTTAGTGTTTTGTTAAAATTTTGATTTTTTTGCAAGAAATGATAGAATGTTACGTGGAAATGACTTATAGTGCTTAATTGTTATGATGTTTAGATCTTTGCAAGATTATGCTAGATTTTTTACACTTAGATTAGGTTTTTTTAGTTTTAGGGTTTAGTTTAAATTTTGATTTTTTTGCCAAGAAATCGTACAATGTTTCATGTAAATCAATTATATTGCTTTTGTTTAGATGTTTGCATGTTTACCTTGTACTTATCATTTTTAGGATTTATGTATAATTTGCACTCCAAGTGTTTGATGAAATGTTTGAATGAGTTTTTCATTGATTATTTTTAATTTCTTATTGTGTAGATTTGAAACAATGGTCGGTGGATCGACATTCATGCACAATTCAACGGCGGAGAACCTCAGAGGTTGAAGGTTCGGTGCCTTGGTGTAACGTTAAGAGGTCTCAAAGATGAACTGAATGAATTTTACCAAGGAGTTAACCCGAGAGACACAAGGAGGGTGGAATACGTTCGGTATAAATGTCTAATGCTCGACGAGGGGAGAGTATCATTCAGTTGGGTGGAATTAACGAACGACGAAAACGTGATGAGCATGTTTTGGGAGCACAGCATGTTCCAGTGGATCGATATGCGGGTAACATTGCTGAGATCAACTGAAGATATTATCAAGAGTCTGATTCCGCCAAAAGATCGTGATTAGGTAGGGAAATGCACCTTCCAATTACAACAATTGTCTTCCTCTGAATGGGGTAATTCAAACTTGTTAAAAGACAATTCCCAAGCATTCACCCGGAAGTGTTATTGTTTCATTCAAAAGATTAAATTCATGTTAGTTTGGTTTAGATGAAGGTATTGAAGTGTCAAGGACTGGACCTCATTCTTTTGACACTTCAATAC
>Ga0315914_1004801_pt1 | contig 20023 bp, 10 predicted proteins | sample MpolenodulesMG_FD_203920 | JGI IMG/M metagenome (GOLD analysis project Ga0315914, IMG submission 203920) | Medicago polymorpha root nodule microbial communities from Los Angeles, California, United States - elongated nodules | ecosystem: Host-associated > Plants > Roots > Nodule | place: USA... | reverse complement strand
ACACCCTTGGACACCCACACAAAAATCGGACACGTGGTCATATGAACCCCACACAAGCACACTTTCTCTTTCATCTCATCTTGTCTCTTCCCAATGCATGGGGTGTACAAAGGTGTATGGGAATAAAGAGTGTCTATGTAACATTTTCCTTTCCAATAATGTGGAGTGCACTTTAACTATCACAATGTAAGGCATGAATTTTTTATGTTGTGACATGAAGATCTTTCAATGGATAAAGCAATCATTGAATTTCACATGTATAGTAGGAACAAGGGCACAATACTCAGTTTCACAAGCGGATCAACAAACAATAGCATGCTTTGTCTTCGTGAACTTATCTCAGTTGGTTAGGACAATGTATAAAATATGCAAGGTCTGGGTTCAAACCTCTGCAACCACCAAAAACCAATAGCATGCTTTTTGGTTGTCCATGATATGAGGGAGGAGCCCGAAAAGAATCACATTCCGGTCATTGAGCATATGATATTTATGATAGGTCATCTTACGTTATTTTCAGCATATTTTTCAGTCATTTTCATTTTCATTTGACCTAAATTAGAGGAGTTTTAAAACAATTGTTTAAGGTTTAAGGGGCATTTTGTAATGTTTTCATATTGAGTCATGTAATTCTAGTTTTCCCTAAACCAAGCAATTCTTATGTGTTTTTATGTATTTCATTTAAAAATCATGTAATTCGGCAAAGCAAAACACCTTATGAAGAATTGGGAAGACAATGTATGAAGATTTAAGTGATCTCTAAAGACATTAAAAGTCGAGGTAATTTTGTCTCAAATCCAAAAGCAAGTTTAAAAGGAAAAAAATCACTCAAAAAGATAGAAAAAAGTAAGAAACGCACTAAAAACAAGTGTGACACAACCCAGGTTTGTCGTCACCTGCCACAGGGGGTGTGCAAAATAGTGCTGAAAAACAACATTGTGTTTGCACGCACACGCAAAGCGCGTTAGGAGCTTTTCAGCCTAAACCCACTTCGAAATCAACCTACGAATACAACTCCTCTCATTTACAAATTTTTATCTAGAAGGAAGCAGTTTAAGAGGAAGGCAAGCTCTAGAAGCATCAAGGGAGGAGTCTCTCATCAACCTTTGTCTTTAGAGTATGTTTTATTTATTTTGTAATTTGTCTTTGGTTACCATGAGTAACTAAACCCTAATTGGGCAGGTTTCTAAGATGAACCTCTATTTGTTTGTTGGATCAATTTAATTTGAGTCTTTTATTCAGTTATTTCTTTAGGGTTTAATTTGTATATGCAAAAGTCTTAATGCCTTTAGGAATCCTAGAGAGTGTGGCATACCTAGGGAATTTCAATTGAACATAGAAATAGGGGTGCAGACGGTGATCCTGAGCTGACACCTATAGTCACTCTTTTTCGAACGTTGCATTATAAACTTTATTCTTTCGCCTTGGTAAGGTAGATGACATGGAGCTATCCATTTGTAGTACTGCTAAGGTAAGAAAGGGTATGTGATGTACTAAGATTTATAGATGAAGTTGGAGCCTTTAGATGACAATTTAGGAATGCTAATTCTTTTATGTTTCACTTTCCTATGAGAGAGTAAGACCCCACTATAACAACCTTATACACGTAAAGCATGTATAATCTTGCTATGAGTATAGCTAGTAGCTTAGTTGAAACAACAATCCTAGTGAGGATGGTTTTACTTACTACTTTATTACTTAAGAACGGTTAGGTGTATTTGCCAAATTTAGTCATCAGGTATCTGAGTATCGTGTGCCATATCAATGAAACTAAAAGTACATATCAAGCCACATTTATTTTATCCTCTAAAAAAAACAAACCACATTTATTTGTTCCCATTCATGAAGTTCAGCCATTGGGACTAAAGAGAGAAAGCATTTGAAAAGAAAAATTAAACTTGCAGATGAGATATGAGGAGACTTCAATGTCAAGGAATTGTCTCAAACGCCTGAAGGAAAACCACCCTTTCTCGGATCACTGACGGCCACAATCTTTCCAATACCTTTGTTTATTCCAGAATGGTCAGAAACGTTTGTAACGATAAATTGGCATATTGCCCCACCAGCAAAGGGTTTTAGGACATGGCCCCTGCTTCTAAGGAATTCTCTGATATCAGCAGGAAGTTCAAAGTGGTCACCATATGGAGTTGTCCAGTTCTCATAACTAACCCAGTTTGGTATTAGCTGCGAAAAATAACTAAATGGTTAGTTTCTAATCAGTTAAGTGATGGATTGGTTAGGAAAAGTATGCGTAAATGCATTTTTTCCGATTAACGATTTTAGTCCTCCTATTACTAAAAAATGCAATGAGAACAAATGTATGATGCTATACCTGATGATAGAACCTTGGAGCCGTGACAGCAGAAAACGGCTTCATTCCATGGACAAAGTGATTCATAAAAACCTCTGCTGTTCCGGGAATAATGTTAGCCCCTCCACTTGCACCTACTATTGCTTTCACTTCTCCATCCTGAAAATAAAAAATTGTATATTTACATAGACTAAAAACATATTTAAACTATTATTTTAAAACATGGAAAGAACCTTGAGGGCAATAGTTGGTGATATGGATGATAATGGTCTCTTCCCTGGCGCGACGAAGTTGGCAGGAGCTGGTGGTGGAACATTTTTAGACACATTTTTCATAGGCATGGAAAAATCATCCATCTCATTGTTCAATATTATTCCAGTACTTGGTGAAAGGAACTTTGAACCAAAAAATGCATTTATGGTACACGTCAAGGAAACAGCATTCTTCTCGAAATCTATTATGCTTAAATGAGTTGTACCATGATCATTGATCTGATTCCACTTGCCACCATATTGATTAGTGCTCAAAGTCTTATTATCATTGATGTCTCTTCTCAATGCTCGACCAAACTTGGGAGAAAGCATATCAGAAATAAGTCTAGTGATATTTACAAAATCAGGATCTCCAAGATTCATTCTCATAGCATATACATGTTTCATTGCCTCAATTTGTCTATGGACTCCAAGGGCGCCAGAAAGGTCTGAAGGAAGTTTATATTTTGATAGAATGTTCAGCAGCTGTAACACAAGGATGAGATTGGCTAAGCCCTTTCATTGATAAAATCATTAGAAAAACATGAAGTAGGGTTCCCTACCGTCACCAATTGCATGCATTCACAACGGTGACCTGACTGTTGGATTGAGATCGGATAGTCCATATTGTTGTGAAAATTTTGATATTTTTTGAAATCTAAAACACTAATTTTGAAATTTAAACCGTCTGATCTCGATCTAATGGCATCCATCTATGTTGACCGTGTGAATGTGTGCAATCATTGACAGCACGAAATCTGAATTCGAAAAACATCATACTCTACTTTAAGAAAAATTTGACCAACGCTAACATTCTAAAATATCCCGCAATTAAATTACGATGAAACAAATTTTCTCATAAAGTGGTTAAAGGGACAACAAAATTAGTGGTTAAATCAAGTGCTCAATGAGCTTTAATGATTATCGAATCCATTGATATACGCGAGTTTGAAATATAACTAAAAGAATCATTAGCAAGAATTTAGTTAGCTTCATGTCAAATCAACTTACCAACATCGTTGCAGGTCCACCTGAAGGAGGAGGCATACTAAGGAGCTTTAATCCAAGAAAATCTATAGATATAGGTTCCTTTTGTTTAGCAGTGTATCTTTTGAGGTCTTCCACAGTTAATATCCCTTTAGCCTTTTGAACATCTTTAACTAAATTGAGGCCAATTGGTTCACCATAGAAAGCTTTGGGACCATACTTAGAAATTACTCTTAGAGTTTTTCCTAGTTTCTTATTGTAAAATAGTTCACCTACTTTCAAGAGTTTTCCATGTGGTGCAAACACACTACGAAGACCTTCGTCGTTCATTATATCTGTCTCTGATTTTTCCATCTGATCGCGGAGGAGCTTCGATACTCTAAACCCATTACGAGCAATTATCTCAGCTGGCTTAACAAGTCTCTCCCATGGAAGCTTACCATGTTGTTTCCACGCCATGTGTAGACCAGCAAGTTCGCCTGGGACTGCTATTGCTAGGCCACCTGTTGACTTCAAAGTAGTATTGCCACCATACATATCCTGGAAAAAGACCGAAAATTTCAAATGAGGGTTTGAAGTGACGAGAAATTAAACTAAAAGTAAACTGATTTAAAGACCGAAAATGTCAAATCTGTCGCTAATGTCGTTAACACAAACCATGGCTTAACACCTTTCCAAACATGCTCTTTAATTCAGTAATAAATTCATTTTGAGACCGATTTTGAACAAGATTATGCAAATTGTCGCTAAACCGATCAACTTGAAGACTAAAATATTTTCGTCACTAAATCAGATGTTCTATACCAAATTCTTTTAGGTCACTGAAAAACATTTACTCTTTTCATTTCCGTGTAAATTATTTAAAACCACTTTTCTATTCAATATACGTCAATAATCAATGAAAACTAAATGCAAGTTACTTTACCTTAGAAGCACGAAGAGGAGCAGTTTCTCTCATATCAAAGGCCTTTGCTACGCCATTAGCTAACCTAAGAAGCATAAAGGCTCCACCACCGATACCACTTGAACCTGGACTGGCAACTCCCAAACAAAAAGCAGCAGCCACAGCTGCATCCACTGCATGACCCCCTTCACGGATAACATCTATCCCAATTTTAGAGCAATGGCGGACATCGGTGGCAACAGCTCCATGATGAGCTATTACTTCATTGCTTGTTTTTATTTGTCCGTTTATGGAAGCAATGGAAACAAAGAAGATGAATGCAAACACAGCTGCAGCCATAAACTTGATACATCAAAGTCTCTCCCACACAAAATGAATTTCAATTCTAGTATGTCTCAAAAGGTAAATGCTCTATATATATTTTATATGTTAGCGTGCGGGTTCAAACCCGCAATTTCTCACTTCTCACCATATTATGTGCGATTTTTGCCCTTAGACTCGTTAAAAAATAATATATATTATATTCCAATTATATAATGTTAAACTTGAACAGTCAATCATATTTATTAACACTTTTTCTTAGAGAAATGGATCGTAGTAATTTGAATTTGGGTTAGGAAAGTAAAAAAAAAAGTATCAAAATAAAAAAAATAAATATTGTGTTGGATGTTTTTTTTTACTGAATTGGAAATCAATTATTATATTTTGTTTTATTTTTAGCAATCAATTATTATATTTTGTTTGTTAACGATGAAGATACTTTTCATACCATTTGGCTCAATATTTCTTGTTTATTCAGAGAATTCATGCATGTATTCTTGTTTTATAGTTTGGTTGTGCACAAAACTACATGCATGTACTCTTGTTTTATATCTTGGTTGTGCACACTGGGGAGAGAGGAAACAAACGTGGAGGGAGGAAAGAGAGCGTGGAAGAGAGAAAAATTAGAAAATAAAAAGAGTTTTTTGAGTAAAAGCTCTCATCTTGTATATCTTTGATCATCTTCGATCATCTTCTCTATTTTTATCTTGTCATTTAGTTTATTTTATAACAATTACTATTTTGTTGGGCTTTATTCTATATAATATATTATTTATTACTTTGTCATTAAAAAAATGTCAATTTTTTTCAATTCCTTAGTTTATTTTTTTCCATACAATCAATGAAGCATAATTTTGTAAAGAAAAATGCTAAACATTCCGATAAAAACTGTCCCGAGAGATTCCCGAAGGCTATTTCATTCTCTCTCTCATGCTGATTTATCCCTCTCTCTTCCGTGAATTCCGCACAAGCTTTATTGTGATTGGCTGCTGGTGATTTTGGGATAAGCTCGGGACGTTTTCTTTCGCGTGAAATAGCACAGCTGTTTTGTAAAATAATTCTTAATTTCTCTTTTCAAATACAATTAATTACAATTTTTTAATTCTGTGTGGGATGAGAATAGACTAGAACGAATTTTCAAGACCTAAACCTAATCAATTAAAAAAAAAAAAAGACTTAAGTGTCGTATGTGGTCAATCATATACCTTTTTGAGTTAATAGTGTTTTATCTCTGTGGCTATAATATAAGTCATTTCCGATTTTTTCCTCGTAATTTTTTTTTATTTACCTCTATAAAAAAACATTGTTTTGGAATACCCCTAATAGGTATATGTCTAAGTTTAAGTTTTTCAAAACCCATTTCCATTGACATAAACACCTTTCTTCAATGTCTATTATGTCTAAGTTTTCCAACAAATTCAAACCCATTTTCCCTTCCCTCCCAAAACAACCAACCTTAAACCAAATCAAACAAACCCATGCAAAAATCATCCTTTCAGGCCAATCCCAATCACGTCTCACCATTCACATTCTCTCTCTACTTTCTCTCTCTACCTCTCCTCTCAACTACTCTCTCTCCATTTTCAACTCCATTTCTTCACCAACAGTTCTCGCTTTCAACTCCATCATTCGCATTCACGCAAAATCAAACTCACCACCTTCAAATTCTCTCTCACTTTACTCTTCAATGCGACGTCGTTTCCTTAACGCTAATCAACACACATTCACCTTCCTCCTTCACGCGTGCACGAAAGGAAAAGAATGTTTCAATATTGTTTCAGGTGTTCAAGTTCATGATCATGTTGTTAAGCTTGGTTACGCGGGCAATGTGTTTGTTCGTAACGCGCTTATTCATTTTTACTTTGAAGGTTTTGATTTGAGTGAGTATGCTAAGAGGGTGTTTGAGGAAGAGGTTGATGAGGTTTGTAGTGATGTTGTTACTTGGAATTCTATGTTGGCTGGTTTGGTTAGGAAAGGCGAGGTGAAAGATGCGGAGAAGATGTTTGATGAAATGCCGAAGAGGGATGTTGTTTCTTGGAGTAGTATGATAATGGGGTATGTTCAAAATGGGAAATTGGAAGATGGGTTGGAGTGTTTTAGGTTGATGAGAGGGAGAGGAGTAAGACCGAATGAATCTATATTGGTTACGTTGCTTTCTGCTTCGGCTCAGTTGGGTTTGTTAGGGTGGGGGAGGTTTGTTCATTCGACTATTGAGTCTTTGAGGTTTCGGATAAGTGTTGCGATTGGAACTGCTTTGGTTGATATGTATGCGAAATGTGGGTGTATTGAGGAGTCGAGAGGTTTGTTTGATGGAATGATGGAGAGGGATATTTGGACTTGGACTGTTATGATTTGTGGGTTGGCTTCGCATGATCGTGCAAAGGAAGCACTTGTGTTGTTTCGTGAGTTTATACGTGAGGGTTTTAGTCCTGTGAATGTGATTTTTGTTGGTGTTTTAAATGCTTGTAGTAGGGCTGGTTTGGTTAGTGATGGAAGGTATTACTTTAAGTTAATGGTGGATGTTTATGGCATTCCACCGGAGATGGAGCACTATGGGTGCATGGTTGATCTTTTTGCTCGTGCGGGATTAATAGATGAAGCGGTTCGGTTGATTGAAACGATGAGTGTTGAACCGGATCCTGTAATGTGGGCAACACTACTTGATGCTTGTAAGATTCATGGGTTTGTCGAAATGGGAGAAAAGATTGGGAATAAGTTGATAGAGATGGATCCAACTCATGATGGTCATTATGTGCAGTTAGCTGGAATCTATGCAAAATCAAGAAAATGGGATGATGTAGTTAGAGTTCGCAGATTAATGGTTGAGAGAGTTCCCATTAAAGTTGCGGGTTGGAGCTTGATTGAAGTGGAGGATAGAGTTCATCGATTTGTAGTTGGGGACAGAGATCATGACCATACATCAGACATTTACAAAATGCTTGAAATAATAGGACTGAGGATAACTGACGCTGGTTACTCATCAAAACATCTTACCTGTGTAGCATGACAAGGAGAAGAAGGGGATTAATTTTCCAAAACATCTTACTCAATCTATGAAGTTTCCCAAGTAGGGAAATATTTGCGGGGGATAATTCACCAAAACTTTTTCAGTCATGACACTAGATATAATCTAAGCTAGTTGTAATTAACAATTATGCGACTAGAATTTTCATCTGAATGGAAGGTTTATGGTGCTCCTAGATTTTGTGATTTCTTTAAGATGGAAAATATAGTTATATATGACATGGAAAAATCACTTGTTGATCAGCAATAGAAAAATCACTTATACAGGAAATATACAAGGGATATTGATTTAGACTTGGTGTACAATAAGCTTGGAAGATAATGGTTCAGAGTTTAATATTCTTATGATTTTGGTTTGTTTGCTGATCGGTGATATGCAAATATGCAAATCTTCAAATCATCAAACTAGTTGGAATTTGAAGGTATATTTGTTCATTGTCTAAGTTTTGATTTTCAAGGCCATTTCTGTTTTTGCCCTGCAAACGTGTCTACAAAATAATCTGCATTGATGCTGATCATAATCTGGTTCATGCCTTTCAGGTTTGGGAGCTAAGTCTAAGTTGTATTCTTAATGTGAAGTTACTTTCTGGAGTTCTTAGCTGTACCAACTAGCAATGCAGTTTTTGGGCATTTTTATGGGTTATACTTCAATTATATAGTTCCTTGTTTGGGCTGTTTGTGGGGGAGTACTATAATATCTTCTTGTATAAACCTATTTTGGGCGGTGTTCTTAAGCACATCTTGTGCTTTGGTTCTTCCCCTTTTATTCAAAATTCTTTTTGCCTATAAAAATTTTATGAATTTCTTTGGCATGGGGTTGTGTATATATGTGCATATGTGTGTAATGTTTGTTTTAATCCACATATGAATGAACTATAGGATGTTTGAATTGGCTTATTTTAGGCTTATTTAGGATTATCAGCTGGCATTAATGCGTATGGAATTCATTATCAGAGAATATTATATGAACTTATGAGCTCCCCCCTAACAAGCTTATAAACTTGGGCTTATAATTCCCATAAGCTGGTGGACATGTGTCCTGTTCAGCGAACCCAAAACACGTGAATCTCTCTTTTCTCTTCACTTCTCGCCATGCAAATCACTTTTGATCTCTTTGTTGCTATTTTTTGTTTTTTGCTTTTTCCTTGTATTTTAGGTCAATTTGCTTGCTCTTTGATTCTTTTCTGCATGTTCCTGTGTTCAATTTGCTTGTTCCTGTTGTAATTTTGCTAGCTCCTGATTTATGTTGTTATTTTTGCTTGTTAATGATTATTGCTGCTGCTTTTGCTTGTTATTGTTGCTTGTTCTTGATTTGCTTGCTTGTCCCTGTTAAATGTAAGACACTCCTTGCATTATCAACAAAGTAGTATTTCTTTTCATATGAAGCAATAGCTTCCTTCCAAACATTAGAATTTAGAACTCGGTAGAATTTGATTAGGAATAAAACACAAAATCATGGTCAATGGTTTCTGTGTCAACCAACAACTCCACATCTTTATAAATATGAATCGAAGAGTCAATTAGAGAAACTTAATTGCATATGAAAGGTTGGTAGGATAGTGACATTTTTCCAATAAAATGAAGTTCCTAAGAACACATTTAGTTTAGTTACTTGGTCTATTTTTAAATGTGGCATTTTCATCCTAGCCTTGATTCCTTGAAACATTCAGATAATGGTAAGGAACCTACGTACAAAAACCAGCCAAGGATTGGGGTTTGGTTAAACTTTATGCCCAAATAGCTTCTACCTTGAACTTTCTCAAAGCTAATATCTGCTTCATTCAACTTTGTTACAGTCCTTGGTACATATTCTGGTTCATCTCCTATTTTTGGCCTAACTTGTTTGGATAACAATCTTTAAATGAGCACAGTGTTCCTTGTTGCTACCATTATCTCCTAATCCGACCCTTTTGTGTAATTCATCTAATACAAATATATGAAGCTTATTTTTCAAGCAGCAACAAATCCCTTCGTATGAAGAGAAACATCCCGAACCTCAATTAACTGTAATGGGCTTGGGTGCTTGGCCCAAAATTAGTGTAAAGGACACTTCATTATTTTTTTATGAAAATAACTAACCTTTTTCTAACCACACCCCTTTTTCTAACCACGTCCCCTTTTTTTCACGAAAAAATACCCCTGTTCTAGTATTACTGTTTATGTATATACTATTATTATTATTATTATTATTAGTTTTGGTAGGATTCTTCGATCTTGATTGTGATGTTATGTTTTACGATCTTGTGTATGTATATGTTGTTGTTGTTGTTGTTCTTATTATTATTATTATTATTATTATTATTATTATTATTATTATTATTATTATTATTTTTGGTAGGATCCTTCGATATTGATAGTTATGTTATGTTTTACGATCTTTTTTTGTTGAGGAATATGTTTTACGATCTTGTTGCCCCTTTCGATCCTACAAATTTAATTGGGCAAGGTCCTTCGATCTTATGTTTTACGATTTCGCTACATCTTTTGATCTTATGCAAGATTGATTGCTTTAAGGAATATTATGAAAAGATAGACAACTTTGCAAATTTGGATATTTGCTTTTCCTAATAATATGAATTTCTTTAAAGAATATTTTTTTTGAGGTAAACTTGTTAAAGAATATTATGAAAGTACAAAGAAGGGAATACATGAATAATTTTATTATTGCGCACTCAGTTGTTCCCATCCTGAATTTTCTTCTTTCATTATATATTCTGTTTTTATGTCACAGTTTCTTCTTTCTGTATTTGTGGCCACATAAATGGTTTTGTTTTATGGCTTGCGTTGCAGAGAATTTTAACCTTAGAGCGAAACATCGTACATATTTTGTTGTGCTTCATGCTGTTTCTATCACAGTCTCTTTCAGTCTGCTTTTGTCACAGCCTCTTCTAATATTATTTTTTTCCTTTGAAATTATGATTTATTTCAACCATTGTATAACAGACAGATCAAAGGAGGAGCATATATAACACCTTAATAGGGATGGTAATGAGTACCCAATATAATACCCATCCTCATACCCGTGTTTATAAAAAAATGTCCGTACCCGAGCCCATACCCTCGTGGGCAACAACTTTAGTGCCCATACCCTATGACCCTATGGGCATCCAAGTGCTCGTACCCGCACTTATTACCCGCACTTTAACTATGAAAAGACAATAAAAAACAACACAATTGAAAAAAACTATGATCCAAAAAATTTCAAAACAACTCATAAATAGTACGAATCGTAGTATATAGCCAAAAAAAAGAAGTTGTAACAGAAATTCAACGCAGCATGAGGGGGGTAGGGTTACTGTATTAAGTTTTTTTAGGTTTAGGTTTAGGCTTAAATAGTTAAATAAATTAATTAATTGTGCACCAAAAATAAATAAATTATTTATCATATTATATAAATACATATATGCGGGTTGCATGGCTGGGTAGTACAGTGTCCATACCCGTGCCCATATCCATTCAAATTTATGGATAATTACCCATGCCCAAGTCTATACCCGTTAAAGTGAGGTTATACCCTATCCATAGCGGGTATTTTTTGCAGGTGCTCATCATATCTGGGTCCAATTGCCATCCCTACACATGAAGCAGTGTCTCAGCGTTTGGATTCACAATACACAATTTATCTTTATTTTAAATTTTTGTTATATGCGAATTTATGGTTTAGTTAATTTTCCATTTAATATTTGTATATCGTTCAAGGTGTCATAAAAATGTGCCTGTGTAATAATCGCATTAACAAATGTAGTAGGAGTCTACACAATTCAAAATATATTTTATTTTTGGTGTTTCAAGTACTGAGAGCTTGGGAATGGGAAGATTTGTTACAAAGTACTGAGAGCTCAAGGTATATTTGGAAGTTGGAACTGTGAGCTGGGTCTTGAATCTTGCCACTTTTTTTTGTACACCAACTTTTTTGTGTGCGTAATTTTGCATAATTTTATTTTTAAAGTAACTTTGCATAAATTATCAAACTATGTCAATCTACAATTATGTCTTAAGGACTAAATCATGTTCTAATCCTCTATTTTTATTTTAGGTTTTAATTTGCTTTTTTTTTCCCGTTAAAATAGTCTTTTATTTAACAAAGCTATATCATTGTGGTTCATTTCATTTATTATATGACGTCGAAAAGACCATACAACAACAACAAAAACCAAGCCTTATCTCAGCAAGTGGGGTCGGCTACATAGATCAAATTACACCATAGTGTTCTATCATAAACCAAAGAACTCTAAATCATTTCTAATGGTTTCTCTAATAGTTTTCATAGGTCTTCCTCTACCTCTTTTAACTTGACTATCCTCCATTTGATCTACTCTTCTTACAATGGCATCTACGGGTCTTCTCTCTACATGCTCAAATCATTTCTAATGGTTTCTCTAATAGTTTTCATAGGTCTTCCTTAGGCATGGCAACAAAACCCGTGCCCATGGGTACCCACCCAAACCAACCCCGATTTGACGGGTTTTCCCCGATTTGACTGGGTTTGGGTTTTCCCCGATTTCAATATACGGGTATGGGACGGGTAACGGGGATATATCTACCCACCCCGAACACATACTCAAACTCTACCCGAATGTATAAAGGTCATATTTTTGTTTTTGTTGAAGAAGTTGATAATGACATGCCATGTTATTTGGTTTGATAATTGTCATGATATAAAGAACTTTCATTGATAGTTAAAGGAGCAACCAAATTATTCGGTAAGTAAATGTTAAAATGGACGCAAATTGTTGGATAATGCACTACAATATTGTCATTGAAGCTTAAAAAAAACTCTTTTTTTATCAAAAAAATTTATTCACTGCGGGGACGGAGATGGGGTAGGAATACCCGAACCCATTGGGGACGGGGATGAGATTCAATTTCTCATCCCCGTTGGGTATAGGTAGGGTAACAGGTAAGTATATGGGATTAGGGGATGGGGACAGGGATGACAAAATCCGTCCCCACCCCACCCCATTGCCATGCCTAGTCTTCCTCTACCTCTTTTAACTTGACTCTCTCTCTCTCTCTCTCTCACACACACACACAAACAGACATACACACACCAATATGCAATAAATCATGCAATTAATTCAATTAATCAAGAGCTTAGATGCTACGTCTACATTTTTCTAAACATGCATAATATGGTTTTCATAAAAACTCCCAACGGAAGACAATCATCATACATAATATCTCATCACCAAGTAATAATCCTCAATACATGAGTGAATAAAAATCTCAACACTTCATCCCAGGTTTCAAATACATAACCATAATCTCCACAAACAAATCCAACAACAGATGATGAAATAAAACATAAACTTCCGACATCCTAATCAGAGCCTAACTAGACTCGAGCAAAAGAGAAAAGAGGTAGCTTCACGCTATCCTCAACCAACTCACTAGTAAAGCAATCTCAATCCTGCAAGCCGTCTACCCATTCATACAAATAGGGAGGCGGTCAACCAAACAACCACTAGGGGTTAAATAATGTTCCACATAATAAGCATAATCAGATAACAACATTCGATGATTTCAAATAAATACATGTACATATTCGACATTTCTAGAATATAACTCCACATAAATACTATCACACCACCGTCATAGTATATCAATCAACATATACAAGTCCACAAATTCACATCATCACAACATTCATCAAATTTCACCAATGTACATATTCACCAAGTCACATAATCAAGCACGACACATTTTACCAAATTTTGGATTCAAAGATATCTATTATCAAGAGCCCACTATGTAATCCCCTCTGATTACATTCATAATCCCCTCCAGTTATGTTCATAACCCCCTCCGATTATGTTCTTCCCCAATAGACTATATATGACTATGAATGTATGGACATACACGTAAAGACTCGACAATGCGAATTTCACAATACCTTATTATACAACCCACTTCATCATATAATATCTTCACCAAAGTCATCATTTGCATTATTAAGAGTTTACATCCACATAATCAACAAGTCATCATCAACAAAAGATATATTCAACATCATAATCATCATCAACAAGTATCACCTCAAGGTAGCAACAACGTTTCACAAAGCATAATTCGCATAAAAGACAAATAATTCACCACATCATGATAACCAACATTTTACATACCAATCAAACATTGTCTCATTCTTATTTCCCCATGTTATCATGCATACAAAGTCAATTGCAAGTTATCACAACTTATCCTATCGTTTTACCAAAAATCGTCTCATTTTAGAAAATCACTTATTTTCAAGTAATTCACTAAAATAAAGCATTCATGCTTAAATTCATCAACAAATCATTTTCATATATCACATAGCATCTCAGTAGTGCATACATATCATTATCATTTTACAATTCCGCTTAATTTTCAAAAATCCACAAGTTCGTCTCATTTTCTCCATTTTTCATAATTAACTTATTTTCAAAGCAAGACCAAGTCTTAAGCTCTCATACACTGTACATCATCATTCTCAGCTCATTGTTATAAAAAAAAAAAATCATAACTTCATCATTTTATTCAAGAAAATCAAGTTTCGGCAAATTCCAAGTCATGTTCATTTTCAACCAAGTTTCATCTCAAATTCATAAAATCATTTTAATCCAACTCAAATGATGTTCTAGTTGGTTTTAAGGTTAAAACAGCAGTCAAATACATACAAAGAAACACTTAGGGGTGTCCGAAAACAACCTCATACGCCCCGAGATGCACATGATTGCATGTGCAATTATGCACATCTCGCCATGGCGAGCCACACCAGAGGGGAACCCAGAAATGGGTTCCTTCTCGGGAACACACAACAAAACCTCCAAAATATCCTCATTTTGATTCTAATTGCCCCAAAATCGTTACACAAACTTTGTTAACAGTTAACAAACATTAAGGACACATCAAAACACTTTTAAGCATGAGTTCAAATCATCAATTCACCATAAAATCAAAATCGTATACATTTTTCACCAAAAACTCATTTGTCCACAGTTCCATTCAAACTTCACAAACAACACCAAAAATTTAAAACCCAACAACATACAAACATACCCAAACATTTAATGAGTGATTTGAAGCATGTTTGAACAATAATCATTCACAAAATTCATGGGTTTCACACAATTTAGCTAAAATTGATAAAAAAAAAAAAAAAAAAAAAAAAAAAACTTATTTCAAACACCAACAATGAACTTGAACATATAAACACTTCAATTCCACAAGTTTCAATATACACATAATTACAAATCAACTATAAGCACAAATTTCATCACACATAATCATAATTTTCACAAATCAAACAAAATAATTATGGTCCATAAGCTAAAATCATGACTATAAGTGATTATATGAACAAACCTATCCCATTTACCCCAAATCTTCAAAAGCTAAGTAAATCTTCGCTCTACTCCTTGACTCCTAGCTTTCTCTTCACTTTCCTTCAAATGAGTCTTCCTCTTTCTCTTATATTCTTCACTTCTCTCTCAAATCTCTATATCCTCTCTGTTTGTGAGAATGTGTGAATGAATGACAAAACCATAATTTTCTCCCATGAGCTATCTATTTATACCTCAATAATGAGTTAGGGTAACTATATTCATAATAGGCCTCAAAACTCTTACCACTTAATTCTAAGAGAACTGCTCTTTACCCAACAAAAACTACTCGCTCCCAACTGAAATTTTGAAATTGACCCTGCGTGAGTTAACTCACGAAGCCCATATATGCAAAGAAAGGAAAAAAAAATCTACGGGAGTTAAGTACCGCTAAGCACATACATGTTTTTGCTCATTTACTTTTACTCTTCTTCTTCCCCTTTCACCTCTGGAACTTAATCAAAGCCAAATTTAACATCCTCTTTGAAAAATTTGGTGAACTCTTCCTTCACCGTAACATTTTCTTGTCATTTTATTAATAAACATTAAATAAAAATAAAAATAAAATAGTGCTCTTCAAAATCATCCAATTTATGGGTTTAACATTCAAACCCAATCTAAAAATTGAGAAAATGCATAACTGTGTTAAGGGTGTTGCTATATGTCGTGGCTAAATTATTTGTGAATAGAAAGTTAGAAACATGAATCACAGGATTGTATAGTTTCTAATCCTGAAACACCGTGAAAATCAAGCACCGCATGGATTAAATAAGTCTGCAACATTATGACCCTATGCACTTTGATTTTGTTGCCTTTTGCCAGAACTATATGATTGCCTGTCACGTAGAGATTTACACTAACGTTAGTTAACTCATGTAGTGTGAGTTAACTTACACAGGGGTAATTTGGTCTTTTCAGTTGGGAGCGAGCAATTTCTGCCTTATGAACTCCAAAATGTGATAAAAGGTAACACACTTAACTCATTAAACGTCTCATCATTTTACCATCTCAAAATAATTACTAAAACTTAGTAAATATAACTATCCTCACTAAAAACACTAAAACTCTAATCATTCTAAAATTACTAATTTACCCTTTCTTGCCAAATGACCAAAATACCCTTAGTCTTAAAAATTGACTAAAATACCCTTCTAGGCTAAAAACCCACTAATCCCAAATCAAACACACAAACGAGCAAATAAACACATATAATAAATAAATAAAATAATCCTAACGAAAAACGGACTGTTACATTTAACCCGTCTTTTTTGACGGGATGAGTTGAGATTTTGAACCCACCATTAGTAGGATGTCCGCTCCACATAGCCCACTAAAACGGGTCGGTGACAGTGCGGGGTGAGTTTGGCCGTTGATTTGAAATTAAAAAACAAAACTCTCTCTTTCACTTCTTTTTATTTTAAGTCACAATAAATTTTTCAATATTTTCCTCCATATAGTCGAGAAAAATAATTCATTTAAAGTTATCACTTTTGTTTCATGATTTTATCCTCATGTTTTTAACTGTTAGTCAATTGTTAACTCATGAAGTTTTTGTTTAGGATGTCTTACTGATTTATTATTGATTTTTAGATGATATAAACTATATATTTTGAATGATAACTTTAATATTTCATTAGATCGATTTTAAATTTGTATAATTATACATTATTTTTGTGAAGTTTTCAAATAATAATTTTTTTAATAAATACATTGATGGATCAACCTGCCAACTACCGGTCCGCCATAAAATGGGAAGGGTTGAGATATACAATTCTACTTCTCTAGTTGACCTGCCCCCGCTCCGTCCCTTTTTTAGACGAGTTATTTACGAGACAAGGTAGGATAGGGTCGGTTGGCTTGTTTTGTCATCCCTAATTTTTCGTACCTATAAACATACTAACTTTTCATTTTAATTTTTCTAATATTTTAAGTGTTAAATATATTTTTGTTCCTTATAAATATACATTTTAGTTTCTCTAAAATATTTCTTTGACTTTTAGTCGCCAAAAAGATTTCGATTATCATTTTTTGTCCTTACTTTTATGTCAAATCTTGTGTAGCCTTCATATTTTTGAATAAATTTTTTGAGAAATGTTTAGAATATTATTAGAATCACTCCAAAAATATTAGATATTAGATTTCTTTTTCAAATAATAAATTAAATATAACTTTTTTGAAAGATATTAATTTTTTTTTGTTTTTTAAATTAAAATTTATATTTAATTCATGTTTTGTTTAAGAATTATAATTTTTCCAGAGAGATTCTTATAATATTCTAAACATTCATGTTTTGTTAAGAGTAGGGACCAAAGTCGGTGATTGAAAATATATGGGGACTAAAAGTCAAAGTATTTTTTTAAAAAGATTAAGATGAATAGTTGACATATTTATAGGGAACAAAAACATATTTAACCTATACTTTAATAAAAAATTATAGGGAGCAAAAACATATTTAACCTATACTTTAATAAAAAATAATTTCGTAGAAATGGATATTTTTAATTATAATTGATCATGTGTTCCTCCTCACCCAGACATAATATTTTCAAGAATGTCATGGATTGTGACCGTAATATAAAACAACATTTTGCATGAAACGAGTCTATGTATAATTTGGTTAATCCTAACTCAATCCTACCACCAAACTTTGATACTTTATACATCTATCGTATTAGTCCTCAACTTAATTAGCTGGGTCGACCCCAAATAAAACCGTTTAATTAGAGTAATATCATGACCCAATTTAAACACAGGTGCTGTGTTCGTCAACCACATAATATTTTCAAGAGGTCATAGATAGTGACCATAATACAAAGCAACATTTTACATGCACATAGTTACTGCCACGTTGATCCATTTTATGTGTCACCATATTAATTTCTTGACTTTGCTGAACACATTAGTAATTAGTTATCTGGCCCATCCTTTTTTTTTCCCAACATTTAATCCCTCACACACACACTCCCATACTACTATATAAACTCTATTAATAGCTTAGAAGTTTTCATTAATTTTTCAAGCTTCTTCTTCACAATGCCTTCTTCTACTCTTCAATGGCTTAGCCTAGTTGCCATTATTTGGCTCCAAGCCATAAGTGGAACAAACACAGATTTCCCTACTTACTCTTCCCAACTAAAACAAATTCTTTCCATTTCTCAAGTTCAGCTCAATAACCTTGCTTTTGCATCTGATGCTGGCAAGCTTTTTGGTTGGTTTTCTGGCCTAGCAGCTATTTACCTTCCCTTATGGCTTGTCCTCATCATCGGTTCCTTTCTCGGACTAATCGGTTATGGTGTACAATTTATATTCATAACCAACCAAGTTTCTTCCCTTTCTTACTGGCATGTTTTCTTACTAACTTTTCTTGCTGGAAACAGCATTTGTTGGATTAACACTGTCTGTTATGTGATTGCTATAAGAAACTTTTTATCTTATCGCCAAGTTGCGGTTGGATTATCAACTAGTTATCAAGGATTAAGTGCAAAACTTTATACCAATATTGTTGATTTTGTTTCTCCACACAATAAGGCTAAAAGTTTTCTTTTCTTAAACTCTCTTGTACCTGTTGTAGTAGGATTAATAGTAGCTCCTTTAGTAAGAGAAATTGAAGTGAAAAACCCTAAGCATTCTAGTGTTGGTTTTGCTTTGATGTTTGTTATTACAATTGGCACTGGAATATATGCTGTCATTAGTAGCTTGCAATTTTTCACTAATAAAGTATCATCACTTGGTGTCTTTATTGGCATTATAATATCCATTCTCTTACCTCTATTGCTTCCAATTTCTGTGAAGATCAAGGAACTATTGGATTCATGGCACAAAAAAAGAGAAAGGTTAAGAGTCTACAATTTTACCATAGAGGAGAATACAAATTATGAAGGAAGGACAGATAATGAGGTAAAAGATGGTAAAGACAGTTGTGAATTTCAAGTGGTTGGTGTTATGGAAGAAATTGGAGTGAAGTTAATGTTGAGAAGAATAAATTTCTGGTTATATTTCTTTGTGTATTTTTTTGGTGCAACAATTGGTTTAGTATTTCTTAACAATTTGGGACAAATAGCTGAATCCAGAGGTTGCCTTGCTACTTCATCTTTGGTGTCTTTGTCATCTTCTTTCGGATTCTTTGGCCGTCTCATTCCATCTCTTATAGACTATTTCAACAGGTAATTTGGTCATGTGGAACACTTTCTATGCCTTACCGGGAAAGTCTCGTTATATTCAGTTTTTGATCACTAACATGCTACCATAGTCGAGGATGTCAGTCATTCATAATGATACTTTTGCAATGCTAATTTTTGCAAAATAAAAATGCTTTAACCATATCGCTTAATTTTTATAATTTTAGAGAATTCACGCAAATGTGTTTGATGCAACATTAATTATGGTCGCGTTGTGGTGAACGAAACATCAAAACACCCCGTAATACCAACCAAAACCATTGTATTTATGCAAATAATAACAATGGAGATATTGGTTGGTCTACATTGATGAAATAAAACAAATTAACAAAAAAAATTATAGGTCATTCTTAGTACTATAACCATTATTTTAATTTCAGGGGAAAACGTACAATTTCAAGACCTGCCATTATGATGGCAGTGATGGCACCAACAGCATGTGCATTCTTCTTACTTCTCAACAAAACTGACCTTGCCCTATACATAAGCACAGCTGTGATTGGAGTCTCTACTGGAGTAATCACTTCCTCTGCTGTTTCCACAACAACTGAACTATTTGGCGCAAAGAATTTCTCTGTAAACCATAATATAGTTGTGGCAAATATTCCAATGGGATCCTTTTTATTTGGTTACTCAGCTGCACTTCTTTACCATAAGGAAGAATATGGACAAGGGAGTTGTATGGGCAT